>Ga0214219_1000280_pt1 | contig 23507 bp, 35 predicted proteins | sample TroBogypolimnion_26_FD_153057 | JGI IMG/M metagenome (GOLD analysis project Ga0214219, IMG submission 153057) | Freshwater microbial communities from Trout Bog Lake, WI - 25JUL2007 hypolimnion | ecosystem: Environmental > Aquatic > Freshwater > Lake > Hypolimnion/Profundal zone | place: Trout... | reverse complement strand
TTGTTCTTCCGCCTTGGTTGAACATCCGAATCGCATTGGTGATTATTGATGGTAATGCTTGCTCGGCATTTTGATTTGCACCAAGCCCTAAACGGCTCAAAATCGGTCTTCTTGATAAGTCTGACTGAATGTCTGCTATGTTGCTTAAAACCTGTCCTGGGTTGATATAACGTCCCAAATTGACGTTTGCGGCTCTTAATCCGCCAGTAGAAATACCCAATCCTTGCGCTTGTCTGCGGTAATCGCTTGCGCTTGCGCCTAATGCGCCCAATCCAAAGCCACCGCCAATTGAACCTAGCGTAACCCACCTGGCAAGCGAAACAACGCTATTAGCCAAGTTTTGGGCAATATTACTTGTGGATTTCTCGGTTTCTTTTAAATCTTTGTTTGCATCTTTGACTTTTTTGTCAAATTCTTGCAAATTCTTTAAAGATTTTTCCAGGTGTTTATTTAGCGTTTGTGCGCCACCTGCTGATGCCTGATTGACTTTTTGCCAATCACCAGGCATTTTTTTAAGTGCGGCTTGATATTTCTCAAATGCTTGTTGAAACTTCTTAAAAGATTCGTCTAAAACGTCAATCTGAATAACACTTTTGGTTGCCATTTTTCTCTCTTTTAAAAAAGTGATCTATTACTGATTGCTTTTATTAAATGACGATTCCTGTATTCATTAGCATCCGTCCATTTGCCGCCACTTTCCTTGATAAATTCACCAAACCAGGCATTACTTAATTTTTCTAAGCAATGATGGATGATTCCTTCACCTTCTTGCCAGTAGTTTCTGGCTTTGTCTGTATCGGCAAGCCATTCTGAAACGCCGTACAGTCCAAGGATGAAATTTCCCAATTTCGTAACGCTCCTGCCATCTCCAAGAAAGAATTTTTCAAATCCTTCGGAGCAACCTTGGAGATTGCAGTAAAAAAAACCAAGGATGAAAGAGTTTCGGCTTCTTCATCTTCATCTAAGATTTCTCTTTTCACCGCTACGTCAAAAGGAATTGTTTCCCATCCTTTTTCTGTACTCATAATGACGTTGGTCAATCTGACTATTTCATTAATCAAACCAAACTTAACGCCACCATTTCCATCCCAATTACCCGCCTTTAAAGCCAAAGACTTCAAAGCAGGATAAGCAAGTTGGGGGGCAGATAAAGCTAAGTGCGCCTGGTTAATTGAATCAAAGCATTGACTAAATACTTTGCCCAATTCAAGGTAAAACTGCTCAAATACAGATCGACTAATTGAAGCGGAATGAATATAAACCAATCCGTTTCGACCAGTCTGAACTTGCATCACTAGGTTCAGATTCCTGTCGATTTTCACAATTTATCCTTTTTAACCGATTGCAAATAAACTTGAGTTGATACTATAAACGCCACGCAAACGAACGATTAAACCCGCTTGTGTACCGTCAAAAGCTACTTCTTGAATACTTGATAAAACACAATTGTTCAACTGGAACGAACTCAAAGCAACAGAATCAGGTATTACAGTAACTGAACCCATTGTTGTGTTTGTTTCAATTTGTTGCTTGTATGCGTTTCCAAGGGCTTGGGTTCTTAACAAGTGCATGGTTACTGTGCCGTAAATGTAAGGCTCTGGGCTTGTAACCGCACCTGTTAAAGTGCCAATCAGTTGAGAAGTGTCACCATCAAAACCAAGGCTAATCGCTTCTTTTGCAAGGTAAGCAGAAGTTACGTTTAGGTTGGTAAAGTTAGCAAATACTACGCTTGCAAGTAGTCTATTTAGTGTACCTTGTACGACTTGGGGATTTGACATTTATTGCTCCTTAAACTGGAATATTACTTGCAGTCAAGTAAATGGTAATAGATGTAAATCCTCTGAGTGGCACAAATGTGCAACTTAGACCGTTATAAATACCTGCCGCATAGTTGCTTGGGTTTTGAGTAATATACGTTTGGAATGATACTGCATTGACCGTTGCAGGTGACAGTATTAAACCAAATGAAATACCATTATTAACCGTAGCTTGTGCAACTTTTTGCAAGGTATTTATACCTGCTTGGTTGTAATACAAAGGATTTGTTGGCGTATTGCTACCGTTGATAATTGCGGCTGAAAGGGCAATTGCCACATTGATAGACAACCAATCAACGCAATACCAGTAATTAAATGGGTTTAAATCCATGTAGCTACCAGTTTGAATCAAAGTATTGCTAATTTGACCTTGTGCGCCTGTTCCAACCCAATTTACACCTGCCGCACTCAACGAAATTTGTTGCGCACTTGTTAGAGTTGAATAAGGAGTTACGCCATATAAGAATGTGTACTCAAGCGGTGAAGCCAAGTTTGTGCTACCAGGGTTGTAAGCCAAAGTAATCGCAAACATCGCCGCCGCATCAAATTCTGTAACTGGAGCAGTTGGCGTTTGAAGTGTCGCAAATACTGATTTGATACCTGTCCAATTGGTGTAAGTAGCAGTTGTTGTGGTTACATAAAAATATAACTCAGAAGTTGTACTTACATACAATCTTGCCATTGTTGGCGCAGTTGTTTCTACGTCCCATTGTAAAGGCAACAAGTAACTGTAAAACTTAACCGTTGGGTTAGCAATATAGGCTTCTAAAGCCGTTACACCCGCCGCAGGTGAACCAGTTCCAAGTTCTAGCACATAAACCGCATTTCCTGTGCCTTGTGCAAAATAAGTTGTAACTTGTGCAACCAATTCTGAAACATCGGACAAAGTAACTGCACCCTGAACAGTTGAACTACCAGGATTAACACTTAAAGCATAAGTAAATGTATTAGCACCAGTTGAAGTAATCTGATAAGTACCGTTGTAACCCGATGGAGTTACTCCAGTAATTATTGCAGATACTATTTGACCGTTTGGAATACCATGAGGAGTTGCAGTTGTTGCTGATACTACGTTTGCACTCCAAGTCATAGCGGAAAGAGTAATAGCACCACTTAAAATGCTATTTAAACCGCTAACTGAAGTCAATAATTGCGTAGTACCCGAAGCCAGGGTCGTACCACCTTGGCTAACAATTGCCCCTGTTCTTTGCAAAGTCGATGGCGCACTCGCAACTTGCTGAGTGACCGAAACATTAACAATATTAGGCATGATGCCTCCTTAATTAGTTGTAGCTTACAGAAACAACTTGACCAGTTCCAGGCTCAACTACGATACCTGTAAGGCATGGGAAATCAATTGAGTATGCGCCAATTGTGTTTGGAATGACTGCAACCAATTTAGAAGCGGCAGTTGCAGTAGTAATACTTGCAACAGAAGCGGCATCATAAACTGCACCTGCGCCAGAACCTGCGGTAGTTACGTTTACGTTAGCGATGCGACCTTGTGAGCCTTTTACCAATGTGTTTGTTGTGATGTTGAGGACGTTTTTAATTCCTCTGCCTGTGATTGTTGCACCATTAATTACTGATGGTTGTCCTTGTCCTACTGCCATTTTGATTCTCCTTTAAATTAATTAACCGTAACCGACATAAATGCACTTTCAATGGCTTTTTGAGCAATATTATTAACAGTTGATTGGTAATAACTCACTTCAAAAGTGATTGACTTCTTCATCGCAATAATGCCGAATTCGGGCTGAGTTTCTTTTTCATCCTGAATAACTGGCATATTCATAATACCGATATTATCAGTATTTTGGCTATATTGGAACACATAATTTGCGAAATTCAAAGCATCGTGATTGCGCAAACCATAAATAGTAATTTTGACCGTATCGTGAACCAATTGACTTGGATTTGATTCAGAATTAATCAAAGGAAATTGCTGAATCGCAGTTGTTTGTCTTGGGTCAATATCAATCGAAGCATAAGGGGGTGCTAAATTTTGACCAACCAAATAGCTTGGATACATTGGAAAAAATTGATTCAAGGTTAACCAAATTGGCAAACTATTACTAACAATAACGCTATTAGTATCAAATCCAGTCATTGAATTGATTAACTGCGTATCCATGATGGAGTAAAGCGCATCACCCCTGTAATGGTACAAATCGGCTTGCTTGTAATAGTTGTCTTTGCGACTAAAGGCAAACTGAACGCCTTCGTAAGTAGCCACATAAATCAGATTTGGGCTTGTCAGGTTAAAGTCCTGAATGATCTGCATGGAAGTGAACAAAATATGGTTGTAAGCCGTATATCTGTCATCCCTTTGGTGCATATCAGTATTAAAGTGAAATGAACCTTTTACATTTAACTGCCTGGCGGGTAGGGTAGAACCCTTATTGTCAAATTCAGCAAATCCATAAGTCAGGGCGTTATAAATTGCTGAATCGTTTAAAAGACTTGCATTTACCCAAAAAACGTAACCGTCTAATGGAAGTATTAGTTTTACATAAAGTGTAAAAGTAACCGTTTCGTTTCCCGATAAGGTATTGACCCCATCTTGCAAACCAGAACCCAATTGGGTCTTTGCGGTAATTGTTTCAGCTACTGTTGCCATTATTCAAACCACGCTTTTAATGAGGATTCCAAGATTCCTGAATCTATGAAAGACGGTCTTCTTGCACCCTTTTTTGTCTTTAATCGCTTGTTTACGCCCATCAAAGCCGCTTGAGTTGGTACGCCTGGTATTCCAACCGATTCGACTTCCCTGGTATAAATAAACTTCTGAAAATCTTTTCCAATTGCATCAGCGGCTTGCGGCAACGGTTCAGCAGGAAATCGACCTGTCATTAAAAAAGTTTCCATCGAACCCGCCACATCTTCGCTAATGTGTTGAGCCATTACTTCGGCATATTGATCGGCATAAACCGAAAACAAACCGTATTTTTCTTCAAGAATTACGGCAACATCGTAGCTTGTTTTGTCCGAATCCAATTCTGGAACTTCTAAAACGCCGATGTTCAGTTTCAAGTTAAGCCCCACAATGTTCCGATGGATTGCATAAATCCTAATGCAGTCCTACCGTATGGGTCTTTAATTCTTTGTAAATCCATCAGTTGCAAGTTTTGCAGTCCCTTGCCAATAGTTATGGATTCGCTTGTTGATACGTCAGAAGCTGAACTAATCACTCCTGCGGTGAAATTATTGATTCCGTAGCCTTGTCTTGCATTTGCAAAGAAGTTTTGACCTGCGTAATCCTGTTGGAACTGGAGAAGTTGAGAACCCGCCCAGTTGTAAACCGTTAGCGTATAAATATCTGGAACTTGAACCAGGAAATCTTGAGGAACAATATCCAAGGCAATTTGATACGCATACGCATAACCTGGGTCTGTTGGGCTAATTACGGCTGAAGTAAGCCCCATTACTGCTTGCGACCAAGCAACGAAACCTGTAAGGGATGGCGGGTTTGTAATGGGGTCACTCATAATTTTATTTTATCAAGATTTGCGGGGTCTTCCTCTACCCTTGATTGGCGTAGTATTCTCTTTAACGACCTCAATTGTTTGCTCGAATTTGGCATCAGTATCCGCCAAGTTTTTCTTTTCTTCGGTAATCTCTACTTCTAGCCCCGATTTGATCTTTAAACCCATCTCCTGGGCTTTATCGGAAATAATCTTATCGGATGCTACCGCAGTTATTTTCCTCGCTTCTAAAGCCCTGTCAATCATTTCTTGCTCAGATTGACTTAATCCTTGCTCGATTGCGCTAATACTAATAGGTTTGTCAATGCGATACGCCAAATTGGTAAAGCCTTTGCCAATTTCTTCAATTTTTCTCATGCCGTAAATTGAATGTTGCTTGATGATAAAGTCAATATCTTCTTTAGCACCAGGGATTTCAATTTGTGAACCTGCACGAATATGATGCGAAAACGGTCTTGGGTTTTCGGGCAACATATAGGTGAAGTGAAATTCTTGTTTAGAACAGTTAGCTACATAAAGTTTCATCATTAAACTCCGATGGGATGAGGAGGCAGATGATGCGGCTACAAAAGAAAACTCAAAGAAATCTTTTATAACCCTGCCCCCTCAAAACGTCAAAATCTTGGCATCACACAAGATAATTGATTTTACTGGCTAACTGGCGTTGTTACGGTTGCAACCGATTGGTCAGGAACTGCAACGTCAGTTGTTGTAACTACTGTTGGTGCGCTTGCGGCATCAGTAGCAGTAACTGTAACCTGACTTGCACTTGCCGCAGGTGCAGAATCAGTTACCGCAGTAGTTGTGTTGTTAAAAGAAGCCATAAAAGAACGAACTTCGCCCATGAAAGAAACGATTTCTTCTTCGAGTGAACCAAATAAAGACATAATTTTCTCCAAGTTAAAGTAAGAAAACCCCGACCTTTTGAGCCAGGGTTTCCATTTGATTATCCCTTACCGCTTAATATGCGGCAGAAAGGATTGTCAATGCTTCAGGACGAATACCCCAACCAGAAGTTGAACGCATTGTGTACAGAGTTGTAATACCGCCATCAGCGATGGGGGTAGGTATTTCTGTTGGTGCGCTAACATCTGTCAACATCAAAGAAGTTGCGGTGATGTTAGGTGTCAATGTAGCAAATACGTTGGTGTTGATCTTGTTGTTGGCTTTAGGAATCTTGAGTTCAGGAGCAATCAAAATGATCGCATCTGTACCGCCAGAACCTTGACCAATTAAAGTGTCATCAGCGGCGAAAACTACGTCATCACCACCTGCCCACTTTGCAACAGTCTCAATCAAACCTGCGGCAGTCTCTACACCTGCGCCAATTCGTTGGAACTGGGTTAAAGAAACAACGCCAGAATAAGAAATTTGGCTGATGAATCTTTGTGGTGCTAAGAATACTAAACGCAAAGGTTGACCGATTTGCAGGGTACGAACCTTGAGTGCGCCAATCATGTTCAGCATATACTGAGCAAGTTGACCGCTATCCCAAGTGGAATAACCTGTGTTACCGTTTGTATCAGAACCCAAATTAACTGCGGTTGCGCCTGATGTATTAATCAAGCCTTCGCCGTTTGCAGGGTTGAAACCGTATAACAACGCATTACGCATTTGTTGTGCGATACCTTGTCTTGCGCCTAAACGCATAGCTTCTGGAAGCGCATAGCCCCAAACGCCAGTTGCGGCTTCATCAAAGTTATCGTACTGAGCACGAGTTGACATACGGTAAGTTGCGGTGCTAATCATTGATGGGATAACCGATGCGCTAGGCAGTTGGTTAAACTGTGATTGATTAGCTTGAACTTGTGAAGTTAACTGAATTTTCTTAGCATAAACATACAAGTCTGCTTCACCAAGGCGGGGCATTGGGTTTTCAGTTGCTAGTGTTGTAAATGCGCCAGAAGCCAAGCTATATTGCATGATTAACTCAGGCAACATAAAGTGGGGGTTAACTGTGACGAATGACGGTGCAAATCCTGACATATTAATTCTCCTTGATTAGATTAGGCACAACGCCACGTTTTGGGTATAAATCCAATTGGCAAAGCCTGTTCCGCTTGAATAGCTAACAGTTTTGTTACCAGTTGTACTTACATTCAAAACTTTTACTGGAAGTGCAGGTTGAGTGCCAGGCTGAGTAACAGTAACCCAGTTATTCGTGTAATCGAAATAAACTGTTGTGCTAATCAATTGACCTTCGATTGTTAATGAAGCAGGTTCAATAATCAAAGGAATTCTTGCGCCAGAACCAAAACGGTAATAATTAACTGACATACCAGGAGTAAACAACGGCGCAGTTGACTGTGGAGTTGTAATTCCTTGGTAAGCCTGGTTGTAAACCAAAATACCTGTTGGTGCGGCACTTCCTGTTGCGGCAGAAATTGTGCTTCCAAGGGTATTAGTACCTGGCTGACCAGAAGCCCCAGGACTAAATTCTTGAATTGGAATACCACCCCAAATTGGGCTTGTTGCGGCGGCTGAATAAACGCCACCTGCTAAAGCAAACTTGACTGCGGGGTCATCTAGCGCATCGCCCTGGGTATAACCCTGGGAATTTACGTTAAATAAACCTTGCGCATTTGTGGTCAGCATTGGGCTGAGAGCAATTGAACTTGACATAATTTAGTCCTCTTAGCGTTGGTTGTTAGAAGTATGGAATGTAGTTGCTCTTTGGGGAGGAACTTTGAAATCGCCAAGCCATGCTTCCATTGAGCCACGATACTTAGTGATTGTACGACCGCTTGAATCTCTTGATTGAATAGCAATCAGTTGATCTCCAGGAACATGACTAGATGTTCTTGCGGCAGTCATTGCATCATTCATAATTTGCTTTTCAGCTAATTCGAGTAATTTTGCATCTTTTATAGTTGCAAGGTTAATATCCTTGTAGCTATCAGAATACGCTTGCAATCCTCTGAGAAGACGTTTCCTGTAAGCCATCAATGATTCGCCTTGGAGTGGGCGGGAAGCTGACTTACCAAAAGCGGCTAAAACTGAATCGCATTTTGCTTGTGCATCTGCGTATTCTGCGGCGGCTTCGTCCATCTTCATAGCTTCTTCATCCTTTTTGGCATCATCGTCATCAGGCTTCATTTCGCCTGACGGCATTTTTTCTTCTCCCATGTCAGAGCCTTCGGCATCTTTCTTGGCTTTTTTCATGTCATCTTCATCATCATCTTTGCGCATTTTTTTGGATTCCATGTGCTTTTCTTCCATATCTTCATCTTTACGCTTTTTGGAATCCATTTTGCGTTCCATGAAGTGTTTGGCTTCTGATTCTGATTCCTCATCATCATCATCCATCTTCGCATCTTCGTCTTTGCGCTTTTTATCAGCGGCAGTAACGAGTGGAGGGGCGGGAAGATTTTTTTCCATCTCATCAATTCTCACACTCATGGAGCTGAGAGCCGAAAGAATGGCATCTAGTTTATCGCCTTGAGCATCTGCTTTCGGCTCTACTTTGTTGTCTGTCATTTCAGATACCTCTTGGTTAGTTAATAATACTCCTGCGGGTTCGCCACCCTTGTCCCATACTCCTTTAGAACCCCTTGCTTCAGTTACGATAGCAATATGATCTAAAAGAAATGGTACACCTTCGATCAAGAGTGGCTCTCCATTCTCAGTCGTTAGTGTCGTGTTACCTGCTGTTTGGTCAAAAACAACAGATGGGCTAGTGCTAACTTCTTCGGTCAAAATGGTGTTTACCGCATCTTGATCGTAGATTTTCGCAATACCCCAAACTTCATCTCCCTTTATATAAGGCAGAATAATACTTCCAACTGCTCTGTCCTTAAATTCCTTAGAAGTCAGAACCGCAGTTTCAGGGTGATCCATTATCACAATCAACCCATTACAACGCTTTAAAAAGTCATCATTCAAATATAAACTGGAATCACGCCAAACGTGCTCTCCAATACTTGAACGATAAGCTAAACCTGTTCCTGTAATGCGAATAGCTAATAACATAACATTAGCATACATTTGAGGGCTTGGCAATAAATCTTGCCTAATTAATTCAGCATAATCAAATTCTGTTTTTGCACTTGCAATTTTGAAACAAATATCTTGTCCTGGATGCAAAGGCATTGGGGGATTATCAATATGCGCCCAATCATATCCAGTTGATTCATCGTTCAATCTAACTTTTTGTTGCTCTACGTTTTTGGCAATGTAAGTTCTAAATTGACCATCATCAAATAATACTTCTAACTTGCCATCGTATTTGATGCCAGTTTCTTCAAAGCACTCACGCCTGGCGCAATCTTCCAATGTTTCGCCTTTGTTTTGATGACCACCTGGTACTGCCCAAGTTTGTGGGTAATCTCCACCATCGCCCCTGCGAATCAATAATACTTTGCCGTCATTGGTCAAAAACATTATTCCTGCGGCACGACCTAATGCCCCTGCATCTTTGTCAATTGGCATAGCATCGGATTTTGAACCAGTTGCAATTCTTTCAACGGCTAAATCATCAGCTTTTAAATTTGTAATACTTTGAGTAATTTCTGCTAATTTGGCTGACAAGCCTTTTAATTCTGATTGAACTTTGGAACTATCCCAATCAGCATCGCACTTCCATTTTTTTAATGCTAAATTAATCCTGGAATTTGGGTCGTGTTTTGTTTTGTCAGAAGTTAGCTTTTCTTTCATGCCTGACATTCGGGCACAAAATGATTCTTTTCTTGACCCGCCTTTAGGTTGTGGGGCTTTTAAATGCGCCCCATGCTCTTTGTTATAAGAAGCCCTGCCTTTGGCATTTAAGCCGCCGTTTTTATTCTTACCTTCCTTGGTCTGCCAAGCCTCAGAATCATCCTCTGGAACGCAATTGGGCACTTCTTTGCCACCTTTTTGCTTCATTCCTAATTGTTTGTAACCTTCCCAACAAGGGTCAGCATCATCTTCTTTAAATTCGGGAGTTGATAACGGCGTAGATTCTTCAGGAATATCGCCGTCTTCTGAGTGTTTAATAAATTTCTTTGCCACTTCTTTAGGGATGCCAATATTGCTACGACCGCTTGCGGCGGCATACATAGCTTTTCGTTGGGCTTCCGATTCAAATGGCATAAATTATTTAAAAGTAATTTTGGCAGATTGTAATGCCTTTTCGCCCTTTGTTGTCAACAATTCTTTTACCGAACTTAAATTGTAGATGTATTGGTAATTGCACCTACAAAATACTTCTTCGCCTGGTTGCGTTATTTCATCGGTATAACCATTGGGATGCTTTAAATATCCCTTTTCGTCCGCCCATGAGTTGCGAATAATGTATATCTTATCGTCACGTTCTTTGTGATCTTTTCTGTAATCATAGTTTACCTGCCGCCAATGACTATGCCACTTCGCCGCAATTGCGCCGTTATCGACTGCAACAATATCGTTTATATTTGAAATCAATTTATGGGTTTGATCTATTACAACCCTGCGTTGTTCAAAAGTAATAGCACTCAAGGATTTTTTAATATCCTTCTTTGTTTTATTTCTATCTGTTAATTCCGTACCACCTGGGGGAATTGAAGTAGCCCAACCTTGGAATCTTCGTAATGTATTACTGATTGATTCTTGCCGATTAAGTTTTATTAGGTTTGCAGAAACCAATATTCTCCTGTCTAACTCTAATCTTAGTTTTGGCTTTAATCGTTCTATATCGTACTTTGATACGTTCTTGTTGACCAAACCACCTTTAACAACCAAACGATTGTAAGCGGCGGTCATAGATTTGACCATTTCTTGTTCAACTTGATATTCAGGAATCATACTTTGAATGGCGGCAATTTTTATTTTTTGCATCCATTCTTCAAGACTTTTTTCTGAATTAAAGCCATATTCCATAAAATAATTTATGGCTTCCGTTAAAACTTCAAAAAAGGTCATTGACCAATCCATTCATCATCAAAGATTAGCCCTTTTTTTACCGCACTTTTATAAACAATCGAAGCTCGAAATATATTTAATGGAATATTTCCAACTTCATCAAAGAATTCTTTGCTTTTATAAGGGGGCAAATCCCAAGTGGTTTTAGTCCAATCAGCATTTTCTGGGTTATCAATGCTAATTTCTTCCATGTTGTCCCAATCTTCCATCATGCCGCCTCTTTAAATTTTTGCGCAATTTCATTAGCAGTTGTTGAACCTTTTACGGCAAATGCCTTTAATTGCTTATGCCCTAATACTACCACTTCATTTTCGTTTGTGCATCCAAATCCTGTATTAAATGAACTTAAAACTTGGCTAACTGGCACTTTGGTTAAAAATACAGTACCGCTTGAACTAGCAAAATTCTTTGCCATGTTGTAATCTGTACTAAAAGACGAAGCGGGTTGTAACTTTAGTTTACTTGCTTCTTTCTTTTGTGAGTGTTTTACCTTCATTCCCCTAGCCAAATAAACATGATCTACGCCCAATTCCTTGAACATTTTTTGCGTATTTTCATATTGAGCATGGGCAAATTCTTGCAATACCTTCTTAAACCCATCAATTTCTTTTGATGTTGTTAATCCGACATTTAATTGACCTGCCGCTTTTCTATAAACCTCATTTTCACCATAATTTTCTACGGCACTTAAAGCCTTGAACTCCAAATCCTTATCTGGCAAGCTAAAAGCATCCCTAACGCCCAATTGCATAGCGCATGATAGTGTGTGACCATCTCCAGACGAACCCGCCCATTGCGCTATTAAAACCCTTTCCAAACTTTCTGATTTGTTTGGATTTTTTTGTTTCCACAATTGAGCAAATGCTTGAAAATGCTTTTTGTCTTTTAATTCCTCAATTAATCTTTGTTCGACTAATTTTTTATTACCGACTGCGCTATTTGTTCCAAAATTTTGTAATTTACCTTTTAAATCGGTCATTTCTTTCATAAATTTGGTTTCACCAATTTCTTTTGCTTGGATATGACCAAAATCTTTAGGAACTAATTTCGCATAATCTTTTCTTGGAACTAATTCCTTTGAATTAATAGTATTTTTCCAATCTGCAAGAACATTTTCAATTGTCTTTGTATCTGGTTTTGGTTGTTCAATTGGAGGATATTTACCTGCTTTTTCTAATGCGGTGTTGTCTTTCCATTCTTTAAATGCTTTTTCGTCTTTTTCAGATTTTTGTTCAAAATTTATAGTTGCAAAAACGTAATCGGCTTCGTTTTTAGTCAATTCTTCTAATAATTTTTTATCAGATTCAAATAATTTTGTTTCTACTGTTGGTGCTTTAAAATTACCTGTTACATCTTCGGAATATTGCGCAATTGCTTTGTTTTTTTCGTTTTTAAAGTCTAAAAGCGCTTTTTCTTTCTGCTCTACTGAAGTTTTTCCTTTTTCAAACAAGTCCAAAAGTTTATTCTTGGATTTTGCTAAATTTGTTTTGTAATAAATGCTTGCCTGTTCAGAACTAATGGTTTTCTTTGGTTCGCTAACGATTGCGGGATTATTAGCAATGGCTTCTTGCGATTTTATTTCTGCCTGTTTCTTTTCATTTTCAGCAAATTCTTTGGCTTCGTTGTAGCCTTCTTTAAATTTTTGAATTACCTGTGCTTCTTCGCCGAACTCAAGACCATAAGTTTTTAAATAGTGCTTTAACTCTGGATTGTTGTCAAAATCACCTTCATAACCTTCTTTATATTCTTCTCCGCCCAATTTAAAAGCATTTTCTTTGTGCTTCTCCTGAGTAGCTATGAGTTCTTTTTTCTTGAAATCTGCCTTTTCTTTGGCTTTTTTATATCCGCCTTTAAATCCTGCAAATGTATGAAGTCCTTCAACTCCTGGCAGGTTGTGTTCTTTTAAATAATTTTTTAATATTTCACTATCTTCAAGTTCGCCTTGAAATCCTTCTTCATGCGCTTGTTTACCCAATTCAAGGGCATTTTCATAGTGTTGTTCTTGTGTAAGTTTTGGCTTTTCAGGTTCTTTGGCGGTTGGAACTTTGTCTTCGACAGTTACATCTTTGGATTCGCTTTTAACTTTTTCTAACTTCTCACCCTTTAGTTTTCCACCTGCTCCAGATAGAACTTCACCAGAACCACTTATTAAAACGTGCTGACCAGGCCCACCTCGACCAGTTCTAGGGTCTTTACCATGCAACGTAACCCAATGCTTACCTGCATCAGATTCATCGCTTTCGCTATCATCGTTTAAAAATACATATTCATCTGAACGAATTACAAACTTAAAAATAGGCATAAGCCTATGATGAACATTTATGATATTTCCAGTTTTTATGTTTTTAAATTTCATGCTTCGCTCGGTTTTGGTTCTTTGGGCATTTCCATTGGAGTTGGCGGTTCATAATCTTTTATTGCATCAATATCCAAATCCAAATGAGTTTTGAACATATCAGGCATTTCATTAACATTATCTTTTGCCCATTCTATGACCATCGCCCTATTCATCGGGTCAATAACTGGCATCAAAGTGCGTAATACTTCGGTAATTCCCTTTAATTTAATATCCGAAACTTTGACCTTCTCTGATTCGGGTTCTTCCATGAGGGATTCCCATGAAGCATCGAATTTTTCCTGCCAATGATAGAACGCTTCTTCATACGTTTTGTTGTCATACGTTTCAGGATATTTGTTTTTAACGGCTTCAAAGAAATCTTTATTCCATGCTCTATGTTGAACGATTTTGTCAAAGAATTTATAAAGAGAGTGCATTTCCTCCCTAATTCCATCAATGTATTGGACGATTGCTTTTGCATCTTCTGTACCTTCTCCAAATCCTTGGGTGAACGCTTCGTCCTTTAACAGTAAAGCGGGAACATCTGAGGCGGCGGCAATATTAGCAATAATATTATTTCTTGCCGTTGTCATCGCCGTATCAGTATTGGTCAAATTTAACGCTTCAATGGCTTCGTCAATATCAATTGATAATACATTGCCAGATACACCTTCCTGCAAATAGGTGCGCTTGATACCTGCGGCGGTTTGCATTAAACGATTGACAATCGAACCTGCGGGTTTTTGCTTGGCAATTAATAGTCCCGCCTTGAAAGTCACCAGGTCATCAGTCACCATCGACTGAACAAACGACTTCATTGGGTATAAAGCCCTTTGGAATACTGAACGACCAGTAAAACCAAATCCTGAAGATTGAAAACTTAAATAAATAGGAGTGCCATTAAATAGCACAACTGAACGGCTTGGATGATAAGGTTGACCTGCGGCAGTTGTGTAAGGTAATGGCTTTTGAAAATCTGGAGCATTGGGGTTCTGATTGGTAACGATAGAACCCGCCAAGTTTAGCGGGTCTAATTGGTTGAAATACAAATTAAGTTCGGAGAGTTTCCAAGGGTCAATTGGCTCTGTCGTTGGAATGTTGGGTGCGCCGTAAACGATAGCTGATGCGCCGTAAACCCTTTTCAAATACATCGTGTCACGAATGTGCGCCGTTGCGCCAAGACTTTCCCATTCCCTGTTAAACGCATCAACAAGCATATCTTTGGGTTCGGCATCCACCGCAATGATTCTGGGCTTTGATAGGGCTAATTTGATTGGCTTCTCAACCAATTTCCCGCCAAGTGGGTGAAATTCCCATAATAATTTACATAGCTGATAGCCTATATCTGAACCAGGTTGGATTTCATTGGCTTCTAAAATCTGCATCAATTCCGAATTAACGGCAGTATTACTTACTGTAACGTATGACATATTTATCCTTTAGTAGCCATATTTATCACCAACTCCAATTGCTATCCCATAAGTGAAAACGTCAAGCAAATCGTCTGCTCTTTTGTGCGCATCTTTATCGCCAATCCTAAAGCCTGTTACCTGAGTAATCAAGTGATTTCTGCTTGCGCCTTTAAAATTAACGACCTTATCGAACGCATAATCGCTGATTTTAATCTTTTCTTGGTGAAAATGACCAGAAACGCTAATTGCACGTTCATCTTTTCCAACTGAAGTGAGTTTACTATCTATTGCATGAGTATTCCATCCCCTGGTTCGACCCTGCTGAAGTAGTATTGAACCTGCCGCCGCATCCTCAATAAAACTGCCAACTACACCTAGCTTGCAACTGGTTGCCTTGGACAATTCTTCTAATCTGCTGAAAACGCTTGGCATCCAATTTTCAAGCATCGCACCGTCAATTTGCACAATATCCCAGTCAAGTATTACAAGGGGATGACCATAATACTTATTCATTGCGATATAAATAATTGCAGTTCCATCGTGTTCTTTGCCTGATTTCACCGCAGTATCAATCACCGCATAAACACCATCGCATTTTTGGGGGTAGGGTACTGGCTTGCCATCCACAAGCATTTTGTCCATCGAGAAAAACGCAACTCCTGACCAATCTACGAATTCGGCTAAAAATTCCTGTTTAAACACCAGGGGATGATTGACCAGGCGTTCTTTTTCAAGTTCATCTGCGGGTACATAAGGATTTGTACTGGTTGGAGCATGAAACTCCGTAAAACCCATTTCTGGATTGTTGCAAGCCTCATAAAAGAAGTTTTCGGCATCTATACCGTTGGGCGTACTAAATACCCATGAAGTGCCCTTAGTGGTCAACATTGTGGGTTTAATCGACTTGCGCCAAATATCGAGCATTTGGGGTGACTTTGTAAACGCCGCTTCATCGACTAAAGTTTTGTTATATTCCCGCCCTCGACCTGCTAATTCATTGTCGTTCAGTATCCAAAAATCAACTTTGCCTTGTTTTCCGTTGGCTGACCTAACCTTAATTGTTCCCTCACTCCTGGAGGATGAAATAATAATAGGTTGCAGGATTTCCTTAATATGATCCCAAGGTTCTTGCAATTGCCTGTATTCAGGGGCAAATATTCCTACCGATTCGCCAAACGCCGCCGAATTACAAGCAATGGTTTCCAGTAGTTTAGTCTTTCCCCATCGCCGACCGCACCTGACAATATTCGCCCTGGTACGTTGTTTAAATATATCGACCTGACCACTATGCAGGGTTGGTAGTATTATTTTCACAAAGGTAATCCGCCCTCAATTACCAAGTCATTATCAACTTCTACTTTGGCTTTGGCTGATTTATTTACTTCATTACCCAGGAACGCAAAATTATTTGTGACGTTTCCTAATACTTGTAATTGCTTGAGCAAATCAACATCAACGCCTGTTTCACTTTTTATATGCTTTACGCCTTCCCTGGATATTTTGGACAACTCAAGGGCTACGATTAGATTATTGTTTGCAGTCTCACTCAGCTTGCTTTTAACGCTTTTCATGGTGTTTGCAAGTTCAAGAGCTATCCTTTGGTCATCTTCGGGCAATCCTGTTGACTTGAGGGCTTCTAGCACCGTTAGCGAGGCATCCTGAATGGCTTCCTTTACTGTTTTTTGTTCCGAGTTCGGACTTTCGGACAACTTCGGACTTTGGATTTGTCCGATATATTTCCGAATGGCTTTTTCGTCAATTCCAAATTCTTTAGCAAGCGAGTTAACAGATTCCCCAAGGACAATGTGCCTTCTTTTAATTTCTTCCCATTGTTCGGGTGATAGCTTGCTTTTTCTGCCCATAATATTATTGTGTTACTGGTTCTTTGTAGGTGTACAAGAATACTGTTTTGCGACCGTTTGGGTTAGTGTTCTTAACGACTTCCCTTGTTACCCTTTCTTTGCGTAGCAGGTAGTTGAGTGCCATGCTTACGTCCTGTGATCTTAACGCTTCGCTACCATCCCTGATTTCTGCAAGGGTTTTCTTGCCAGGGTTTGTTAATAAAAACTTTTCTACCTTTTGAACTGCGTTGAATGATGCCATTGGATACCCCCTAATATATTATTTTTAAATAATATCATACTTCTGAAATAGCTTTTTGATGGTGTTATTAAGAACTATTAGTTCATCCAGTTTCTTTACGCTCCAGATGCGCTTTTGCCCATGTATGCCGTTAAAACCGCCTTGGTGACAATCGGCGCAAAGGGGTATGCAGGTATGGTGTAGCCCCTGTTTGATGTGGTGTGCGGACGATGGCGGGGGTGCTTCGCATACTCCGCAGGGTAATTGTTTCACATGAAACAAGTAATCCCTGTCCGCTTGGGTTAGCTTGGAGTTCATTGATGCGCCCTGTCTTGAACCCTGTTTGTAGCTTCTTCGGTTCGCCAAATCTCAACCTTTAGGCTTGCGGCGGTCATTTGCCACTTTAGCGTTTCTTCGGTTTCGATGGCTTCGGCAAGCCCTTTTAGCAGTTTTTCGTATTCAGGGTCTGCGTATGCTTCACGTTCTTGGGCGTTGGCGGCTTCAATCCCTTTTAAAAGCGCATCTTTCATAAGTAATGCTTTTTTGGATTTCCTAAATTCTTCCAAAAATACCCTGTTCGACTTGGCTTTACCAAATGCGGCGGCGTTGTCCCTAATGAAATCAACGGCTTTATGGGGTGCTTCACTCATTCAAGTTCCTTTAATTTATCTTCTGTTGGTTTAATCAAATATTTAATTTCCTCAAGAGCTTCATCGGCTGAAATGTCACGATGCCATACTTCAATAAGTTTTTCATGTACAGCATCCCAATCAATTTTTACTATTTCTTTAGTCATTCTGCAACTCCATATAAATTCCCAATAATGTTCTTAACATCCATCGTTGAAAAGCATTGGGCTTTTTTGATACATGACTGTAAAAAATTATGTTGCTATCTTTACCAAGTCTAAATTTAACATTTGGCTTGGGCGGTGAATGAAAAGCATATTCTTCGTTCATTTAATTTCCTTAATTACATTTAAAACTTTGAGTGCGGCATCAACTGAATCAACTGCGCAATAAGTACCGCCTCGCCAACTTTCAAAAAATTCACGTTGATTTTTGTTTAATCCTTTTTTACCGTAATTATTTTTTGGATTTTTAATTTCCATCAAAATTGTTTGGTTACGGAATCCAACCAATAAATCGCATGGTTCATCCATTGGATAAACATTTGCTCCAACTTGTCTGAGTGCTTTAATAATATCTGGCTCATTTTCGTCCCGCCTAGCCGCCCTGCGCATTAATCAAACACCATTTGGTCAATACTATGTCGATACTGAGCATATTTGAATAACCATTCCCAACTTGTTTGCTCATTACCTTCAATAAATTCATTTTCAGCAAGAAACAAATAATAGTTCATCATCATCTTCTGAGAAATGTATTCTGATGGTGTTGATAATACTTTCATAATTCCCCCAATTGGTTTTTAAGTTCAATTGCAATGTACGGCGTAAATGTCCCAACTTCTGGATGCGCAATTGTTTTGAATATCTTCAATTCTTCTTCAGTCACGATTTTTATGCAATGTTCTAATACTTCTTTTGCTAGTCTTTCAGAATATTCCATAAACCATTCATCAACTGACATGGTTATAGTTTGCGTTTTTTTAGACATATCAGCATTGATATGTACTATTTTTTTGCGTATTTCATCATTCATTTTTTAATTCTTTCATTCGTTTAGCTACTTTTTGACCAAAACCAGGAAATAACTTTTCAACTTCCCTAACCGCCCGCCTTGCTTCATCAATCCAACCCTTTGAATTTGCCAATTGAGCATAAAACTGTAATAGTTCATCCTCAAATTCATTCCAGGTCATTTGTTCAAGTTTCAACCGAAATCCTTAATGCTTCTTTAGCAAATTTTAAGCTGATAGGTCTGACTTTATAACCCATCTGATATTTTTGAAGTATCAATCGTGCCCAATCCCTGCCGTCATTAATTGGGTTTTCCAACTTCATGTAAATATTTTCGTATCCACTATGCGTATCCCTGTTCCATTGGTGATACGAACATTTTGGTATCCCAAGATTGATTGACCATCTTGCCCCGCATCCTGATACAGAACAATAATACTTTGAATCGTCAACTTCTGATTCTTGCGTTGTTGATTTTTTAAAACTCATTTGTTGTACTTCCCATCAATAATTTTTTGAAAATTGCTTGCATTTACCACCCACTCCAAATCTGGCTTCCAGGTTCTATCCTTGCTCTCAAACCCGCTTGCCAGTTTTGTGTCTTTTGCGATGTACTCAAAAAAGGAATCCCACCAATGGATGCCTTCTTCTAAGTTTGTGTAGCCGTCAGAGTAATCGGAGTGCTTGCTTGCCTGTATCCAACGGTTTTTAAGGTTTGACTGCCGACTGCCTTCCCAGGTTCTGGGTTGGGTTAAATGTGGCAAATGCTTTTTCCATAATTTTAAAATCTGCTGACTAGGACAAGGGGGAAACTTGTTTCCCGCCTGTATAGTATTTATATTGGTTAATGGTTCTTGGTTAATGGTTAATGGTTTATGGTTATTGGTTGGTTGAACGTCCGTTGAACGTCCGTTAAGCCTTCGTTCTGCGGACGCTTTACCCGCCCTGGATGCTTGCTCAACTTTTGAATGATAATTAGCTATTTCTTTGTCTGCTCTAGGATTAATGTATCCATTTTCAGTAGAAACAAAGAATTCATCAAGAACAGATAAAACTTCCTGTTCATGGTCTTTTAAACCAATTTGTCTTGCAATGGTTTTTTGCAGAATTGGTTGTTCATGTAAATAATAATGGTCAAGCAAACGCCTGAACGCCAAATCTTCTATGGGCGTTAAATGATGGGTATGACTTTTATAGTCCCCAATATGGAATTGGAAATAGTGCATAACTTCCCCTGCGATTCCCCCCTTACTGAAAAGAAACGATGGCAGGAGGGGGAACTCTCTTTTCGGTTTGCTCATGACTTCAAACCTAGCCAAGTTTCAAAAAATTATAACTTAAACCAATCTGGTTTTAACAAACGCAATTGCCATTGTCTTGCAATAGGCACAAATTCACCCCATTGCGCTACCGCCGCCTGGCTGATGCCAAGCAGTTTTGCCAATGCGACTTGACTACCTGCAAGTTTAATTACCTTGTTTTTTTCCATCGACAAATTATAAGCTAGATTTAGTTGCAATTTAACAACTTGATTTAAGAAACAGAAGTATTACTTTGAAAATATATTTTTAATTTGATGAAAAATATGTATAAGCGGGGTTATACTTACTTTGTGGTTAGGAAATAAACGAAAGGAAAAAAAATGAAATTAACAAAACCCTTATTTTTAAATAACGTCAACAACGAACAAGAATTCATTAATGGCGTTCTCAATTATGCGTATACAAATTATGAAGTTGGCGGTTGGGACGAAGTCGTAGAAGCCTGGCTTGACGGCGATATTATTGAATACTACAACGATGCCAATGGAAACGCTAAGAGGGCATTTAAAGCCCTGGCAAACATAGTAAAAATTCGTTATGACTATGCCCAGGATATTCGCAACGCTTAAACTAATTAAACAAGAAAGGAAAAAAAATGAAAATCGGAACACAAACTGCAAGCCTTATCAACAACATTTATGCTCGTAGCACAAATGGTCAACCAAACCCAGAAGTAGGCATGGGCGTAACAATGCTTGGTTGGACTGACCGCTACCCTGGCAGGATTACTGAAGTTTTTATGATTGGCAAATTAACTGCAATAGCAGTTGAAGAAATGAACGCCATCAGAACTGACAACGGCGGTTTTACAGAAGCCCAAACTTATGAATACTTACCTTACACCGATGGCGGAAACATCAGCTATTACCGCCAAGATGCTACTGGTTATTGGACAAGGGTTTACAGAAATCCCGAAACCAATAGATGGATAAAAGGTACTGGAGGATTAATAATTGGACAAATGGAGAAATATTACGATTTTACGTTTTAATGATTGGATGGGGTGAAATTCCCCATAAGCTAGGTTATAATAAAATCTCAAGAAAGGAAATTAAATGAAAAACAATCAAAGCGAAATGTACGGTATCCCTGATATTGATCTTTATATTGAACGCAGTATCAAAACCAGTTTTACATATAGAACAACTGGAGGAAATATGATAGTTGCAGGGCTTATGAGCGATGCCCAAGAATTTATTGCAAACGACTGCCCTGAAGCGGCAAGACAAACACTAAACATAGCAAAAGCAGTTCTGTTCAAAATTATGGACGGTCAATTAGTTGGTGACGTTGCACGTTAATAAAGGAAAAAAAATGAAAAAACCAATTGAAAAATCCCCCCTATTTTTAAAAGTTGAAACCGCATTATTTGTGGTTGCATATACCTTTGCCATCATAGTTATGGTACTTGATTCATTTGTTTGGAGACCATGAAATGTCAGGATTAATTACACTCAGCAATACACTTGCCGACCGTTTTGGAATGGGTTCAGATGCGAACCTGGTTCAAACACTTAAACAAACCGCATTTAAGGGCGAAGCTACCGAAGCGCAGTTAACCGCCCTTTTAATTGTTGCCAATCAGTATGGTTTGAATCCCTTTACCAAAGAGATTTACGCTTTCCCTGACAAAAACAACGGCATCGTCCCAGTTGTGGGAATTGATGGTTGGTCACGAATCATCAACGAAAACAAAACTTTGGACGGCATCGAGTTTGCGCAGTCTGATGTGATGGTCACGATGGAAGGTGCTAAACCTTGTCCTGAATGGATTGAGTGCATCATAAGCCGCAAAGATAGGGAAAAGCCTATTCGGGTTCGTGAATACTTGGACGAAACTTACAGAGCACAATTTACAAGCAAATACGGTTCTACGGTGACTGGTGCTTGGCAAACTCATACCAAAAGGATGTTGCGGCACAAAGCATTGATTCAATGCGCCAGGCTTGCATTTGGTTACGTTGGAATCTTTGACGAAGATGAATATCAGCGAATTAAAGAAGCCCAGGACGTTAAACCACTACCCATAGTGCAAATGAACGATTCGCAAATTGCAGATTGGATTGAAGCGGCTAAAACGTCAGAAAACCTTGATGCGTTGGCTTCTGTTTGGCAAGAGGGCAATAAAGCATTTTTGGACAACAAGACCAATAACAAGGATTTTAAAGATGCGGTCAAAGAGCGCAGGGCTTACCTTGAGAAATTGGAAAAAGAAAAAACTATTACGGACGTAGAACTAAAGGAAAACAATGAATAACTTAATTATTTCCGCAAATGAGCAGGGAACGCCAGAATGGTTCGTAGATCGTTTGGGCAAGGCAACTGGTAGTAACGCATCAGCAGTCATCGCCCAAGGGCGTACAAAAGGTTCTGAAGCGACTACCCGCCGCAATTACCGTTTTCAATTGTCCCTGCAACGCATTACAAAGAAAATTTCAGAGGAAAACTTTACCAACAAACACATCGAAAGGGGTAACGAACTTGAGAAGTTTGCTCGTATGGCTTATGAAATTCAATCTGGCAACATGATTGAAGAAGCGGGTTTTTGTTACCAGGATGGTAAACAGTACGGTTGTTCTGTTGATGGATTTGTGGATAACCGAAAGGGAATCATCGAAATCAAATGCCCAATACCTGCAATTCACTACGAATATATTGAAGAAAATCGAGTGCCGCCAAACTATTACGCACAAGTTATTCACAACATATTGACTACTGGTGCTGAATATTGCGACTTTATTAGTTACAACGAAGATATGCCCGAAAAGCTGAAGTTGTTTGTATTTAGATTTGTGCCGACCAAGGATGAGTTGGCGGCATACGAAAAGGCGTTAGATCAATTTTTAACTGAAGTGGATTTATTGGAACAACAAATTTTAGAAAAGGCGAAATAATCATGGATTTATTAACCGAAATTAGCACCATTGAAGATGTAGCAATTAACAAAGCAGTTCAGATTTTGCAAAACATGAAATGCCAATTTGCAATTATTACTCCAAATGGTAAAAAAATGGGTAACTTGGAAGTGAACGATAGTAAAAAAAGACCCTTGAAATATGCAATGGGTACGCTTAAAAACTATTATTTTCCATACGTTAAAGATATTCAAATAGGTAATTCTGTATTAATACCAAATGGTGAATTTGAGCCTGAACACCTGCAAAGTTCTTTGAGTGCTTGGTGTTCGACCAATTGGGGAAAAGGAACTTATGCGACCAGGATTATTGATCGGGGTGTTGAAGTAGTTAGATTTTTATAAAAGGTACAAAATGTCAAAAACAAAAAAAGAACTGGTTGCGGTAATTGAAAAATACACCGATGCAAGTGGACAAGAAAAGAATGTATATCGAACTGTTGGGCGGCTGATTGAAACCAAATACGGTGACATGATTAAGATTGACAACATACCAATTGTCAAAGGGGGTTGGGATGGTTGGTGTTATTTAAATGAACCATTTGACAGAACTAGACCAAGAGAAGATCAAAAACCCAAAATTGATCGAAGCGGCTTTGACGATATGGAATCTGATAATCC
>Ga0214219_1000271_pt1 | contig 24324 bp, 21 predicted proteins | sample TroBogypolimnion_26_FD_153057 | JGI IMG/M metagenome (GOLD analysis project Ga0214219, IMG submission 153057) | Freshwater microbial communities from Trout Bog Lake, WI - 25JUL2007 hypolimnion | ecosystem: Environmental > Aquatic > Freshwater > Lake > Hypolimnion/Profundal zone | place: Trout... | reverse complement strand
CCCACCCGGATTCGCGGAGGTACTCCGGCATTCCCGCCGGTCGGCGGAAGTTTGGAGGCGGTTGGGGCAGTTTTTGGGGAAAAACCCGGAACAGCGGGCACGGCGGGCGGGGTACAAGGTCAGGTTGCGGGAGAAAGAGGTGAAAATGGGGTCCCGAACGGGCATTTTTGGCAAAAAGGCGGTTTTTTGGCGTTTTCAGGCGGTTTCGGACCGCTTCGAGGCGGTTGGGAGGCGTCTAAAGGCGGTTCGGAACCGCCTCGAGACGGTTGAAAACCGCCTTTAGGCGGTCCGCCAGCGCCTCCAGCCGGTGCAAAACCGTCTCGACCCGGTGCAAAACCGTCTGGAGACGGCTTAGCCCCGCCTTGAGGCGGTTCGCTGGTGCTTCGAGCCGGTTTGAGGCGGTCAACCACCGCCTCGACGCGGTGAGGAATCAGGTCTTGGAGCCGGTGGCCAAGTGGGAGCGAACGGGGTTGCTGATTTTGCCGCCCAAAGAATTCAACCCCAAAATGAAGCGCTCGAAAGTGCCGGGCGCGGGGAGCGAAAATAATTTTCTGCTGCTGCGGGCGGAATTTTTCATTCGTGTCTTTGGTGAGTTTCGTGGTTAATTCTGGGGCATGAAACGCATCGCAGTTTATTGTGGTTCCAACCCCGGCGTCCGCCCGGAATACGCGGCGGCGGCGCAGGCGCTCGGCGCGTTGCTCGCGCGCGCGAAAATCGAACTCGTCTATGGCGGCGGCAGGGTCGGCCTCATGGGCATCGTCGCCGACGCGGCGCTGCACCACGGCGGCCACGTCATCGGCGTCATCCCGGAAAAACTCGTCATCAAAGAAGTCGTCCACGAAACACTGCCGGACTTGCGCGTGGTTAAAACCATGCACGAGCGCAAGGCGCTGATGGCGGAATTGTCGGACGGTTTCATCGCGTTGCCCGGCGGCTACGGCACGTTCGAGGAATTTTTCGAGGTGCTGGCGTGGAGCCAGCTCGGCTGGCATCCCAAGCCGTTCGGCCTGCTGAACGTCGCGGATTTTTACGCGCCGCTGCTGGCGTTTCTGGATCACACCACGCAGGAAGGGTTCATCCGCGCGAAACATCGGGAGCTGGTGCTGGCGGACGGCGACGCGGAAAAATTGCTCGCGCGCATGCAGGCGCATCGCCCGCCAACGGAAATCAAATGGGTGAAGTAACAAAAGGGTGATGTTTCGCTGAGGTGTGGTGTTGCCCGGCTCGCGCGGATGCTCGCCCCGCCGGTTTTTGAAATGGATCTGCGGGGGAGATTTTTATTGGTCATTTTCCGCCCCCGCCGCGTCAAGAATTAGCTGGAATTCAGCAAAAGCGGAATAGCCGCCGCCGGCCCGGCGCGGTAGGTTTTGGCCAGCATGCACCGAATTCTGGCCAGACAGCAATTGAGTCCGAACGTCACGCGGCTGGACGTTCACGCGCCGCGCATCGCGCAGATCCGGCAGGCGGGGCAGTTCGTCATCGTTCACCTCGCCGAAAATTCCGAGCGCATCCCGCTCACCATCGCCGACTCGAATCCGGAGAGCGGCACGGTCACGCTCGTCATCCAAGCCGTCGGCAAAAGCACGAACGAACTCGTCGCGCTGAACGTCGGCGACAGCATCCGCGATGTCGCCGGCCCGCTCGGTCATCCGACGGAAATGATTTCCTCCGGCCACGCGCTCTGCATCGGCGGCGGCGTCGGTACGGCGGTGGTGCATCCCATCGCGCAGAGTTTGCAAAAACGCGGCGTGCGTGTGACCAGCGTCATCGGCGGCCGATCGAAGGAATGGGTGATTTTTGAAAATGAGTTGAAACGCTACGGCAGCGTGGTGGTTTGCACGGACGACGGCAGCTACGGCCGCAAAGGTTTTGTGACGGACGCGGCGAAGGAAATTCTTACCAGCGACAAAGTTGACATCGTCTATGCCGTCGGCCCGGTGCCGATGATGCGCGCCGTGGCGAACCTCACGCGCGGCTTCGGCGTGCATACGATTGTCTCGCTGAATCCCGTGATGATTGACGGCACGGGCATGTGCGGCGGCTGCCGCGTTTCGCTCGGCAACGAAACGAAGTTTGCCTGCGTGGACGGCCCGGAGTTCGATGGCCATCTGGTAAATTTTGACGAATTGCAGGACCGGCTCGGAACGTATCGCGAGTTTGAACAGCGATCCACCGCCTGCGCTTCCGACAATTGCCGGCTCGAAAAACAAATTTCCAAGGCCTGATATGTCCGCCCGCATTTCCACTAAAGAACGTCTGCAAATCAAGCGGCAGGCCATGCCGGAACAGGACGCCGCCGCGCGCGCCGCCAATTTCCTCGAAGTGAATCTCGGCCTGCCCGAACGCCTCGCGCTGCTCGAAGCCGACCGCTGCCTGCAATGCAAAGATCCGCGTTGCATGAACGGCTGTCCAGTGGGCGTGAACATCCCGAAATTTCTCGATCTCCTCACGGCCGGCAAACTCGCCGAGGCCGCGCAAAGTTTGCTGTGCGACAACGCGCTGCCCGCCGTCACCGGCCGCGTGTGTCCGCAGGAAACGCAATGCGAAGCCGTCTGCGTCCGCGCCGCGAAGGGTTTGCCCGTCGGCGTCGGTTATCTCGAACGCTACGTCGCCGATTGGGCGCGCGAGCACCGCGACCAGTTGCCACAGGAAAAACCGCAGCCGACCGGAAAGAAAGTCGCCATCGTGGGTTCCGGTCCGGCCGGCCTCACCGCCGCCGGCGAACTCGCCAAGCGCGGCCACGACGTGACGATTTACGAGGCGCTGCACAAGCCCGGCGGCGTGCTGGTGTATGGCATCCCCGAATTTCGCCTGCCGAAAAAAATCGTCGCGCAGGAAGTCGAGCGCCTCGAAGAGGCCGGTGTGAAAATCGAGTGCAACGTCGTCATTGGCCGCACCTACACGATTCCCGAATTGCAGGAAAAATTTGACGCCATTTTCATCGCCAACGGCGCCGGCCTGCCGGTGTTCATGAATGTGCCGGGCGAAAATTTCAAGGGCGTTTATTCCGCGAACGAATATCTCACGCGCATTAATTTGATGGCCGCGTATGATTTTCCGCGACACGACACGCCGGTGCTGGTCGGCCAGCGCGTGGCGGTGGTCGGCGGCGGCAACGTGGCGATGGACGCCGTGCGCACCGCCAAACGGCTCGGCGCGAAGGAGGCGATGATCGTTTATCGCCGCACGCACGACGAGTTGCCCGCGCGCGCCGAGGAAGTCCACCACGCGGAACAGGAAGGCGTGAAATTTGAATTTCTCACCGCGCCGGTCGAAGTCATCGGCAGCGACAAGCGCTGGGTCACCGGCATGAAATGCCAGAAGATGAAACTCGGCGAACCCGACAGCTCCGGTCGCCGCCGGCCCGAAGTCATTCCCGGCTCGGAATTTGTTTTGGACTGCGACACCGTCGTCGTTGCCATCGGCACGAAGGCGAATCCGCTGCTCACCGCAACCTGCCCCGAACTGAAATTGAACAAGTGGGGCAACATCGTCGCCGACGAAAACGGCGCGACGAGCATCCCCGGCGTGTTTGCCGGCGGCGACATCGTGCGCGGCGCGGCCACGGTGATTCTGGCGATGGGCGACGGCAAGAAAGCGGCGCAGGCGATTGATAAATACCTAGCTGCTATCCCGAAGTTGGCGGGGAAAATTTAATCGGGGCCGGCAGCGCCAAAAAACGTCAAGTTTTTGGCAGGAGAAGGCTGGTTTATTTTTTCATGCGCCGGAATAATGTCGGCAATTCCCAAAACGTATGAGCCAGCAAACGCGCTTCGATCTCACGCAGGCCGACATTCCGTCCGCTTGGTACAACCTCAACGCCGATTTTCCGGAGCCGCTGCCGCCGCCGCTCCATCCAGGCACGAAGGAGCCGCTGCCGCCGGCCGCGCTGGAGGCGATTTTTCCGCGCAACTTGATTGATCAGGAAATCAGCGGCGAACCGTGGATTGAAATTCCCGAGCCGGTCCGCGAAATCTATGCGCTCTGGCGGCCGACGCCGTTGCTGCGTGCGGTGCGGTTGGAAAAAGCGCTGAATACGCCGGCGCATATTTATTACAAGTACGAAGGCGTCAGCCCCGCCGGCAGTCACAAGGTGAACACCTCGGTGCCGCAGGCGTATTACAATCGAGTCGCCGGCACCAAACGGCTCGCCACGGAAACCGGCGCGGGTCAGTGGGGTTCGTCGCTGGCGTTTGCGTGCAGCCAATTCGGCTTGGAATGCAATGTGTACATGGTCAAGGTGAGTTACGACCAGAAGCCGTATCGCCGGATGCTCATGCACACGTGGGGCGCAACGGTCCATGCGAGCCCGAGCAACCTGACGGAATACGGCCGCAAGCTGCTGGCCGAGGATCCGCATTGCGCCGGCAGCCTCGGCATCGCCATCAGCGAAGCCATCGAGGACACGGTGAAAACGCCTGGCACGAAATACTCGCTTGGCAGCGTGCTGAATCACGTTTGTCATCACCAAACGGTCATCGGCGAGGAATCCATCAAGCAGATGGAAAAAGCCGGCGAAGAGCCGGACGTGATTTTTGGCTGTTGCGGCGGCGGCAGCAATTTTGCCGGACTGGCCTTTCCGTTCCTTCGCGGGAAAATCAAAAATGGTAAAAAATACCGCATCGTCGGCGTGGAACCGTCGGCGTGTCCGTCGCTCACGAAAGGCGAACTGCGTTACGATTTCGGCGACACGGCGGAAACTACGCCGCTGATGAAGATGTACACGCTTGGCCACAAGTTTATGCCGCCGAGCATTCACGCCGGCGGGCTGCGCTACCACGGCATGTCGCCGATGGTTAGTCATGCGCTCAAGCTGGGGCTGATCGAAGCCGAGGCGATTCACCAGACGAAAGTGTTCGAGGCGGCAGTTTTGTTTGCGCGCAAGGAAGGCATCGTGCCCGCGCCGGAATCCTCGCACGCCATCGCCGCCGTGGTGAACGAGGCCATCAAGTGCCGCGAAGCCGGCACGAAGAAAGTGCTGCTCTTCAATCTTTCCGGCCACGGTCTGCTCGACTTGAGTTCGTTTGAAAATTATTTACACGGAAAAATTCAGGATGTTTAATTAGCCCTCCAATTAAAATGAAAACATTGACTCGTTTGCTCATTGGCACCGCCGCGCTCGCGACGGTTTCACAAGGATTCGCCGTTCCCGTAGCCAGCTTGCCGGTTGGCAGTCATTACCCAATCGGCGCGGAAGGCCTCAAAGGCGGTTCGCTGCCGCCGCCCGGCGTTTATCTGCGTGACTACAACTTTTTTTACAACGCCACCACGGTGCCGGGATTGCCGCTGACCGCCAATATTTCCGCTTATGTGCAGGCGCCGCGCCTCATCTGGATGACGCCGCTGGAAATTTTTGGCGCGAACTACGGCTTGGATGTCATTGTGCCCTTCGCGGAAAAAGACGTTCGCGTTGGCCCTTTTCGGGGGGACAATTTCAATGTGGGCGATATTCAAATCGAACCCTTGCTGCTCTCGTGGCATTTGAAACAGTTTGACCTTTCCGCCGGTTACGCCGTCTGGGCGCCGTCCGGCAATTTTGATTTTTCGCCCGTCAATCCAGTGAAAGCTTTGGCCAGCCCCGGCAACGGTTATTGGTCGCACATGCTTACGCTCGGCGGCGTCTGGTATCCCGACGAGAAAAAAAACTGGGCTTTTTCGGTGCTGAACCGCTATGAAATTTGCCAGGAACAGGATCAATCCCACGTCACGCCCGGCAACACTTACAGCATTGAATGGGGCTTGAGCAAAGCCGTGACACCGACCGTGGATGTGGGCTTGGTGGGTTATTACCAACAGCAAGTGACGAAGGACAGCAGCAGCATCTAGTATGCTTCCCGCGACTTGGCGCGCGTCGCCGGTGTTGGCCCGGAAATCAGTGCTTTCTGCTCCAAGCTCGGCGTGGTCACTTCGCTGCGCTATGTGTACGAGACGGATGCCAAGGCGCGGCCGCAAGGCCAGACCGTCACGCTCACTGTGACTAAACGGTTTTAATTTCCTCAAAAACAAAAAGTTTAACGCCATATTTTCCCGCCGGCACCAACCGCTGGCGGGAATTTTTTTGTCCGGAGGTGCCGCCCGCCGCTGTGAGAAATGATTGGAGAAATGCCGACGTTGGCCTAAGCTAGCGCCATGATCAGTCCGCGACAGCGTCCGGTTTTGGTGGCGTTGGCTGCGCTTGTGGCCATCTGGGTGCTGGCGCTCGCGGGTTACGAACTGGCCAAACACGCCAAGGTGACGCCCGAAAAAGTCCGTGCCTACATCGCGTCCGTGGACTTGGATCAGCTTTCGGCTGCCGACCGCGCCGCCGCCCTCCGCAAATTGGCCGACCTGCTCAACGCGCTTTCGCTCGAAGATCGCCAGCGCCTGCGGCTGGAGCGGTTGGCCTGGTTGAAAAAAATGACCGATGCCGAAAAAGGCGATTTTCTGGAAGCGACTTTGCCCACCGGTTTCAAACAGATGCTCAATGCGTTCGAAGATCTGCCAGCAGAAAAACGCCAGCGCGTGATTGATCAGGCCGTCCGGCAGATGCGCGAAGCGCGCGAGAAGCTGGTCGCCAGCGGCGGGGCGCCGCCGGAAAAAGGCGAGCCGCTCAGCCCGGAATTGCAGGAGCGCGTGACCAAAATCGGATTAAAAAGTTTTTACAGCCAAAGCTCCGCGCAGACCAAGGCCGAAGTCGCACCGCTGCTCGAAGAAATGCAGCGCACGATGGAAAGCGGCCGCATGTTTCGCGGTTCCCGGTAATGATGAAACGCCGCACGCATTTTTCCTCCGGCCCGGCGTTCACGCTCGTCGAATTGCTGGTGGTGCTGGCGATCATCGGCGTGCTGGCCGCTCTGTTGCTACCCACGCTCGGCCGCGCCAAGGAAACCGCCCGCGCTACGGTGTGCCTGAGCAATTTGCATCAGGTCGGCATCGCGCTGCAACTTTACGTTTCAGAAAACAATAACAAACTGCCAGTCATGCGCGATGTTTCGACCGATCCGGCGGTGGCGGCCACCAATACCTTTCCCGCCATCCACAAAGTTCTCGCCGCGTCGCTCGGCAACCTCAATGTGTTACGCTGTCCGTCCGATGCGGCGGATTATTTTGCGCGCACCGGTGCCAGCTATTCCTGGAACAGCCTGCTGAACGGCGAGGACGCGGATCACTTGGTGGTTTTTACGCTGCATTTTGATCCGCATGAAATTCCCGTGGTGTTTGACAAAGAAGATTTTCACAAGGTGCGCGGCCCGGCCAAAGCGGTGAATTATCTCTATGCCGACGGCCACATCAAAAATCTGTTGGCCATTGAAGGAACCAAATGATTGCGCTGAGTCACGTCGTCAAAAAATTTGCCGGCCGCACGGCCGTGGATGATCTGTCGTTCACCGTGGCGCGCGGCGAAATTTTCGGGTTGCTCGGCCACAACGGCGCCGGCAAAAGCACCGCCATCGGCATGATGCTCGGCCAGGTTTGGCCCACCGCCGGCTCGGTGAAAATCTGCGGCCACGAAGTCCAGTCCGACCGCCGCGCGGCGCTGTTGTCCGTCGGCGCGATTTTTGAGACGCCGGTGTTTTACGATTATCTGAGCGGCACGCGCAATTTGGAAATTCTCAGCACCTACACCGCGCCGACTTCCAAGTCGCGGATTCGCGAAGTGATTGATTGGGTCGGCCTCACCGGCCGCGCGGAGGCCAAGGTGCGGACGTATTCGCACGGGATGCGCTCGCGGCTCGCGCTGGCGCAGGCACTGTTGCCCCGGCCGGAGTTGCTGATTCTCGATGAACCAAGCGATGGGCTTGATCCCGAAGGCATTCATGAAATGCGCCAGACAATTCTCCGCCTGCAACGCGAGCTGGGCCTGACCATTTTGCTCTCGTCGCATCTGCTGAACGAAGTGGAATTGTTGTGTACGCGCATCGCCGTGTTGCAGCAGGGAAAAAAAGTGTTTGAAGGCAACGTCGCAGATGTGAAAGCCGCGCGCGGCAAGGTGGCGTTGAAAACCGGCAATTTTTCCGCCGCGGTCGAACTCCTCCGCGCGCGCGGCCTCATCACCGGCGCGACGGAAGCCCGGTTCCTCACCCTGGCGGAGGGCCGCACGCCGGCGGAAATCGCGCAGACGCTCGTCACTGCCGGGTTCGCGGTGGACGGCCTCTGGCAGCACGAGCAGACGGTGGAGGATTTTTATCTCAACCTGATCAAACCCCCGTCGGTGCAAAATTAAATCATGTTCCTCGCCCAACTAAAAAACGAGCTGTGGAAATTGTTCGGCAAGAAGCGCACCTATATCGGCTTCGGCGCGTTTCTGCTCGCGCAGACGGCGATGTTGTTGGCCTTCAAATACACGCGCTGGCAAAGCGATTTTGAGCGCATGCTCAGCGGCAACGGCTATCTCGCCGCTGAATTTATTTCTGTGCTGACGGTTTCCGTGTTGATGCTGATCCCGCAGATTATGCTGCTGATGCCGCTCTACGCCACGCTGGTCGGCGGCGATCTGGTGGCGAAGGAGGCGGAGGATGGCACGTTGCGGATGATTCTCGCGCGGCCGATTTCCCGGTACCGCCTGCTGTTCGTGAAATGGAGCGCGGGGCTGATTTTTGCCATCGTGTTGGTCGTGGCGCTCGGGCTGACGGCGATGGGTTTTGCGAGCCTGCTGTTTCCGTGGAAGGGCATGTTCGTGTTTTCGCCCGGTCAGGCGTTCAGTGTTTTGTCGGCGTCGGAGGGATTGGTTCGCTTCATCGGCTCGCTGTTTTTCATGGCGGTGAATGCGGGGGTGATGATGTCCGTCGCGTTCATGTTTTCCTGCTGCAACATGAAGCCGGCGGCGGCGACCATTCTGGCGCTCTCGTTTTTGTTCGTGAGCATGGTGATGGAAAACATCCCGTTCTTTGAGCGGTATGAAAACTTTTTCGTCACGCACCATTTCAAATGCTGGTTACTCATCTTTCTTAACCCGGTGCCGTGGACACAGATTTGCCAGTCCGAAATCATTCTGTTCGCCATGAGCGCCACCGCGTTCCTGCTTGGCGCAATGGTGTTTCAGGTGCGCGACATCAAGTCGTGAACCAACCCGCCCGCCGCCGCTGATAAAAACTCTTTGCGCCGCTCGCGCCTTTGCGTGAAAATGAAACCATGAGCGCAGTTGCCAATTTGAATTTACCCGACGCCACCGGCCATTTCGGTCCGTTCGGCGGACGTTACGTGCCGGAAACCCTGATGCACCCGTTGCAGGAATTGGAAGAAGAATATTTCCGCGCGCAGCACGACCCGGATTTTCAGAAGGAGCTGAGTTATTACCTCACGGAATTTGTCGGTCGCCCGTCTCCCCTTTATTTTGCCGAACGCCTGACCAAGGAACTCGGCGGCGCGAAAATTTATCTCAAGCGCGAAGATTTGAACCACACCGGCGCGCACAAAATTAACAATGCGATGGGCCAAATCCTCCTCGCCAAGCGCATGGGCAAGACGCGCATCATCGCCGAGACCGGCGCGGGGCAACACGGCGTCGCCTCCGCCACCGTCGCCGCGATGTTCGGCATGAAATGCGTCATTTACATGGGTGCGGTGGATTGCCAGCGACAGGAACTCAATGTTTATAGGATGAAAATGCTCGGCGCGGAGGTCGTGCCGGTGCACGCGGGGCAAAAAACTTTGAAGGAAGCCGTCAACGAAGCCATGCGCGACTGGGTGACGAATCTGCGCAACACCCATTACATTCTCGGCACGGCCTACGGCGCGCATCCGTATCCGGTGATGGTGCGGAATTTCCAGCGCATCATCGGCGACGAAGCCCGCGCGCAGATTTTGGAAAAGGAAAAGCGCCTGCCGGACCTGCTCATCGCGTGCGTCGGCGGCGGCTCCAACGCCATCGGCCTGTTCTATCCGTTCCTGGACGATAAATCCGTGAAGCTTGTTGGTGTGGAAGCCGGCGGACTCGGCATTCAGCCGGAGCAGCACGCGGCGCGGTTTCAAGGCGGCTCGCTCGGCGTGTTGCAAGGCACGCGCAGCTACATTTTGCAGGACGAATTCGGCCAGATCCAATCCACGCACAGCGTCAGCGCCGGGCTGGACTACGCGGCCGTCGGACCGGAACACGCCTATTTGAAAGACCTGAGCCGCGCCGAATACACCTACGCCACCGATGACGCGGCGCTGGCCGCCTTCATGAAACTGGCGCGGCTCGAAGGCATCATCCCCGCGCTGGAAAGTTCGCACGCCGTGGCCGAGTGTCTGGTGCGCGCGCCGCAACTGGGCAAAGATAAAATCATCATCGTGAACCTCTCCGGCCGCGGCGACAAAGACGTGGCGCAAGTGGCGGCGAAGGTGAAATTGGAAATGCCAAAGTAATTAGCTGGTGGGGCGAGCGTCCCCGCGAGCCGATTCAATAAAACTAAACTCCCCATGTGAATGCCACACCGGATAATGAGCTTCCGCAGCGCGAGAATCCTGCCTCCGGCGTCCACGTCAATCTTGGCCAGTCAAACATCATTCTGCTGACCGTTACGACGGACAAGCGCACCCCATGGCTCGCCAACGAAACCGCGCGGCAGCTTTTGCATCGAACGTGGTTGGAAGCAACGGCGTGGCAGGTGGGCGATTATCTGCTGATGCCCGACCACCTGCATTGCTTCTGTGCGCCGCGAGATTTGCATTTTGGAATCGAGGCGTGGATCAAGTATTGGAAGCGGGAATTTGCTTTGAAACGGAAACGGCTCGCGGAGACGCTTCCCCTACCGATGACCCCCGCTCACCATAAAGGTGGGGTGAACGTCCCCGCGAGCCAGACCCCGCTGCCGGAATGGAAATTTCAGCCACGCGGCTGGCATCATCGGCTGCGCGACGGCGAGAGCTACTCCGAGAAGTGGCTCTATGTTCAGGAGAATCCACTCCGCAAAAAACTGTGCGGGCGCAGCGAAGACTGGCCATTCAAAGGCAAAGTTTTTGATTTGATTTGGTCTGGCAAATGATTTGGTTTCACGGCGGCTCGCGAGGACGCTCGCCCCACCAACTCCACGCGGGCGCCACATCGGGGTTCTTTTACCAGCTTGCCTTTTGGGTCAGCTCGCCAAATCATTGACGTATAAACAGGCACCTCTCCGGCCGCAGCGACAAAGACTTAGCGCAATCGGTGGCGAAGGTGAAGGTGTAAATGCCGAAATGAAATATGGAAAAATCGTTTTGCTTTGTCCTAAATCCGCTCGAAATGACGGGGCAAGAACCCGTTCAACTTGTTGCTGGCCATTTTTTACAAAAAGCAAGCGAGTCCCAAATCGAACAAATTAAAGGACACCTGAATACGCATTATTTCCGTCACTTCACTTGGCCTCCATACGAGTATGAGTGGCTGGATGAAGCGATAGATGAAAACGGGAACAAAAGCAGAAGCACGCGACCGCTGCCGAAGGAAAAATATCGCTACTGGGTTATTTCATTCTTTGGACCAAATACTCAAACAGCTAGGTTGCAGTTAGCCGTAAATCTTCTGAAGAAGGATTTGGATTTAGGGTCTCATTTCATGTTCGACAAAGAAGGGAAGGGGGCAGGAATTATTTTTGGCTATCCGAATGTCTCTAGCTATTTTGAAGATCACTTGCCAATTTTCGAGACTTCAGGAAAGAGCATATTCACGGTTGATAGCTCAAATTTTAGTCAGGTGGAGCAGTATTTCAAATCAATCGAGGTAGCAGAAAAAGAACAGCCGCAAATTTACAGGTCAGTAAAAGATTTTTTCCAGATCAAATCATTACCAAGAAACTCAGATTTAGTTGTGCTGGGCTATTTCGCAATTCTTGAGGCCCTGATAACCCATGACCCTAAAAAAGATTTTGATTCGTTAAATCATCAAATCAGCACGAAGATGTCACTTCTATCAAAGCGCTTCGAGCGTCAGTTAGATTATGGCTTACATTTTGGCGAGTCCGACAATGAGAAAATCTGGAAAAAACTTTACGGCTATCGCAGCGCCCTTGCTCACGGGACGCCAGCAGACTTCGGAACAAAGTTTAAGATGCTGAAAGATTCGGCAAACGTTCTTAATTTTGTGAAAGAGGCAGTCAAGCTAACGCTACTATTCGCGATGAAAGAGACGGAGCTGTTGGCAGACCTGAAAAAGTGCTGAAAGCTTCGGCGGCAGCCATCCGCAAACATCATCTCCCCGAATTTCTGTAGCGGCGCTGTGTCAGCGCCGGTCCGGCTCGCGGGGACGCTCGCCCCACCTTCATCGGTCCAAACCCGAACGGCAAGGAGCGCTACCCTAGGTCAACCATCCAAAATTATTTCCAACCCCAACGGGGCGGGATCAACGTTTTGCCCGCCACGATCCAGCCTTTCAGAGTTTGAGGTCGTTGTTGATTCGCCACCCAGCGTAGCCCGATTGCATCGGGCAACGCTGGACTGAATCATTAAATCCCCTTGAGATTTTTCCCGGCGCAGCTTTGGCGGCAGCCTTCCGCAAACATCACCGGTCAGCGACTTCCTCGCCTTCACTTATTTGGTTCTGCCGAGCCATTGCCGGATTTGGGGAATTCGGCCAACTAGCCCGTTTTTTGGCAAAAAAGCCATATTTGGTGGCGGCGAGGCGTCTATCAATCATTGCCAGACGTGTGGCAACGATTGATAGACGTCTCGCAATGGCTAAATGAAGCCACAGAATCATTGCGTGAGGCCACGCAGTGATTGCTACACGCCTGGGAATCGTTGCCACACGTCTAGCAGTGACTGCGAGACGGCTACCAACCATTGCCACACGTCTGGCAACGGCTGTGAGACGACTAGGAATGGTTGCGTGATGTCGGTCAACGATTGCGAGACTGTAGCAATGATTGGTTGACGTCACGCAATCGTTGCGTGACGTCTAGCAACCGTTGCGTGACGCCAAAAAATGATTGCGTGAAGGCGCACGGCCGCGTTCTGAACTCCAGCGCGGGCGGAAGACGTTGCCGCCGTCGGTGTGGTGCGGGGCGCCCGCTCTGAAATGGGCCTCGGCGCCAGTCCGCTTTATCAGCCGGAGTCGCTCTGCGGGGTTGCAGGCGAGGTTTGAAGTTGAGCTTAAACGGCCTTTGCCACATTATTAGGCCACCGAGGTTTGTGCCGGGCAGGGCAAACACTAATGCTTGCCGCCCGCTTTCCCAACCCGGCACTACCCGCAAATTATTTATGAGCAAAAAAATTAAGAAAGTTGGCATCCTCACCGCTGGCGGATTAGCTCCGTGTTTGAGCGCGTCCATCGGTTATCTCATCGAAACCTACACGCGCGTTGCGCCCAAGGTGGAGATCATCTGCTACGTCAACGGCTACATGGGCCTGCTCCAAGGCAAGAGCCTCAAGGTGACGGCGGCGGCGCGCAAAAATTGGAAAGCCCTCGTCGAACATGGCGGCAGCCCCATCGGCAACAGCCGCGTCAAGCTCACCAACGTGAAGGATTGCGTGAAGCGCGGCCTCGTCAAAGAAGGTCAAGACCCGCAGAAAGTCGCCGCCGACCAGCTCATCAAAGACGGCGTGGATGTGCTCCACACCATCGGCGGTGACGACACCAACACCGCGGCGGCGGATCTCGCGAAATTTCTCCAGACGAACAATTACAACCTCACCGTCGTCGGCCTGCCCAAGACGATTGATAATGACGTGATTCCGATTCGCCAAAGTTTGGGCGCGTGGACCGCCGCCGAGGAAGGCGCGCATTATTTCGCCAACGTCGTCGCCGAGCACAACGCGAACCCGCGCATGTTGATCATCCACGAAGTCATGGGCCGCAATTGCGGTTGGCTCACCGCCGCCACTGCCGTGGAATATCACAAGCTGATTGCCGAAATGAATTTTGTGCCGGAACTCGGCCTCAGCCACCAGCGCCGCGAAGTTCACGGCATTTACATTCCCGAAATGGCGCTCGACATTAAAGCCGAAGCCGCCCGCCTCCGCAAAATCATGGACCAACACGACTGCGTGAACCTCTTCATTTCCGAAGGCGCGTGTGTGGCGGACATCGTCAAGGAAATCGAAAGCCGTGGCGAAGAAGTGCCGCGCGACGCGTTTGGCCATGTGCGGCTCGACAAAGTGAATGTCGGCTCGTGGTTCTCCAAACAATTTGCCGAATTGCTCGGTGCCGAAAAAACGCTCGTGCAAAAGAGTGGATATTACAGCCGCGCCGCCGCCGCCAACGCCGCCGACCGCAAGCTCATCAAACGCTGCGCCGTCAAAGCCGTCCAATGCGCCTTCGCCGGCAAAGGTGGCGTGGTGGGCGAAGATGAAGAACGCGGCGACGTGCTCCGCGCCATTGAGTTTGAACGCATCAAGGGCGGCAAGCCGTTTGCTATCAAAACCAAATGGTTTACGCAGTTGCTTAAAGACATCGGCCAGCCGCTCGGCAAAGCGGTGGAAGTGAAACACTAAGCCGGCGGATTTTTTCGCCCGGGAGGCAAGGCGGCCGCAAGGCACCGGCCTCCCGTTTTTTGTGGTTGCCGCTAATTTCAACATCGCCGGCGGCGGTTGTGCCCGCCAGAATTTCCAGCGCCATGACGAATGCCATTGCCACTCCGGTTGCCCCGCGCTCCCTGCTCGACCTGCCGTTCCCGGCACTGGAACAGGAACTGGTCGCCGCCGGCTTGCCGGCGGTGCACACGCGGGCGCTGTGGCGGACGGTCCAGCGGGAATTATCCGACGCGCCGGATGCGAATCCGAAATTGGTTCCGCCGTTGCGCCGCTGGCTCGCGGAAAATGTCGGCGCCGGCCGGCGTTTTTCTTTTCCGGTGCCAACGGTGGTGTCCGACCTTGCCAGCACCGATGGCCTAACGCGGAAATTTTTACTACGCCTCGCGGATGGGCAAACCATCGAAACCGTGTTGATGCGTTTTGCCGGCCGCCACACCGCCTGCGTCAGCACGCAAGTCGGCTGCGCGATGGGCTGCGTGTTTTGCGCCACGGGCCAGATGGGTTTCGTCCGGCACTTGTCGCCCGGCGAAATGGTCGCGCAAGTCCGCCACGCGCAACGCGCCCTGCGCGCGGCCGGGCAGAAACCGTTGCGCAATCTGGTGCTCATGGGCATGGGCGAACCGCTGCACAATTACGACGCGGTAATGACGGCGCTGGAAATCATCAGCGACCGGCGCGGTCTAAATATTGGTCCGGGCCGCATCACCCTCAGCACCGTCGGCGTGGTGCCGGGCATCTTGCGACTGGCGGCGGAACAGCGGCCGTATTCGCTCGCCGTGAGTCTGCACGGCGCAACCGAAGCAGAACGATCCGCGCTGGTGCCGGTGAGCCAGCGCTGGTCGCTCGCAGAATTGCTGGCCGCGTGCCGCACTTATTTTGCCCAAACGCAGCGACGCATTTTTTTCGAGTGGACGCTGATTGCCGGCACCAACGATTCGCCCGCGCAGGCCGAGCGGCTGGCGCAATTGCTCGCCGGGCTGGATGCGCATGTGAATTTGATTCCGCTGAATCCCACCGCCGGATTTGGCGGCGCCGCGACGGCAGCGGCGGCGGCAAAGCAATTTAAGCTGGTGCTGCAAGCAGCGGGATTTCCGAGCACGCTCCGCCAGCGGCGGGGAATTGATGTCGCCGCCGGCCAACGAATTTTGCACCGGCGCATTTTCCTCGATCACGCGGTGCTGGAAGTTTTTTTGCCAACGAGACGGGATGTCTCACCAAAATTATTGCTCCGCTGGGCGACCATTCCCCGCTCGCCCGACCGGCCACACGGAAGCCAACGCGGTGCAAGTTTGGCCGATAAATTTCATTGGGCCGCGTTGGTAATTTTTCCCGCGTAAAATTTGGTGTGTCCGCCGACCACATTTCGTGCGAGACTGCGGCTGCTCTTAATCGTCGTGAATATTACTTCCGCCATTTTTACCGCCAGCGCGCCGGATCTGGATGTTTGTCCGGACGAGTCGCTGCCGGAATTTGCCTTCATAGGCCGCTCCAATGTCGGCAAGTCTTCGCTGCTGAACCTGCTGGCAGGTCAGGCGGGTTTGGCGCGCGTTTCGCCGACGCCGGGCTTCACCAAACTGCTGAATTTTTTCACCATCAACCAAACGTGGCGGCTGGTGGATTTGCCGGGCTACGGTTTCGCCGAAGGTGCGAAGAAGGACAGTGCGCGGTTTAATCAGGCAGTGGCGCGCTATCTCAAACACCGCACGAATCTCTGTCTGGTTTTTGCGCTGATTGATTCGGGCTTGGAGCCGCAGCCGATGGACGTGGAATTTGTGGAATGGCTGACGCGCCATGCGGTGCCGTTCGTCCTCGTTTTCACCAAGACGGACAAGGAACCGCCAGCCGTCGTGCAAGCCAACATCGCGGCATTCATGGCGCGCATCGCCGGCTGGTTTGCGCAGCCGCCGGCCACCTTCACCTGTTCCGCCGCCGAAGAGCGCGGTCGGCAGGAATTGCTTGGCGTGATTGACGAAAATCTGGCGGCGATTCGCGCAGCGGCGCGGGCGGTCGGCGGTCCGGCACCGGCGCCACCGCGCAAACCCCGGCCCGACCGCGCGCGGCCGTGGTGAATCAGTCCGGTTCGCTCCACGCGCCGGTCTGGAGATACGGTTTGAGTTTTTCCTTGAGCGTCTCGCGGCCGCGGTGAATCAATGATTTCGTAGCGGAGAGCGTGCAGCCGAGCACGGCGGCAATTTCCTCGTAGCTCAATTCATCTTGCCGGCACAGCAGAATGGCCGTGCGCTGGTTCTCCGGCAATTCGGCGAGCGCGGCCTCGATTTTTTGCGCCAGCTCGCCGTGCAGCACATTGTCGGTGGGCAAAAAAATCTTTTTATCCTCGTATTGCCGCGACGGCTGGTCGTCGTATTCGGCGTGCGTCTCCTCCAGCGAATCAGCGGGATGCCGCGTGCGTCGGCGGATTTCGTTCAGGCAAAGATTCCGCGCGATGGTGAAGAGCCAGGTGGAAAATTTCGCAGTACGCTCATAGCGGTCGCGGGATTTGTAGACTTGGAGAAAAACATTTTGTGCCACGTCCTCCGTCTCCGTCTCGTCGCGCAGCGTGCGGTAAATAAAATTGAACAGCGGCTGCCGGTATTTCTCCACCAGTTCGGCAAACGCCGCGCGGTCGCCGCGCTTCACGCGCAGCATCAGGGCGGCATCAGGATCGAACGGCTCGGGCATCGGCTTCAGAGTTTATTGAATACCGCTCGGGCGACAAGGTTTCGCTGGCAGTTGAACCAATTCATTTTTCCCGCACGCCGCCAGACTGCTGCCAAAACTGCCTTGCGCCAACGCTTGCCTTGCCGGCCGTTTGCCCGCAATTTATCCGCCCGTGCAGGACCTGCTCAAAAAAATCGAGGCCGCCGCCGAAGCCCGGCTGACGTTCGCGCCCACCGCCGAACCGGCGGAAAAACTCGCGCGCTACAAAAACTTTCTCAAAGTTGAATCGCACCGGCTTAAGCTGCTGCACCGCGCCGGCGCGAACGCCCAGGAAATTTGTCAGGCGCGCGCCGTCATGCTCGACGCGCTGATCCGGCATCTGTGGACGGCGGCCAAAAGCTCGCTGTCCGCGCAGGCGCAAAAGGAATTTCCGCCGCTCGCGCTCGTGGCCATCGGCGGCTTTGGCCGCGCGGAGCTGAATCCGCACAGCGACATTGATTTCATGTTCCTGCACACCGGCCAGGTTGTCGCCGGCAAACCGCTGCCGTTTCTGGCCAGACTGACGGATGGCATTTTGTACCCGCTCTGGGACATCGGACTGAAAATCGGCTACTCGGTGCGCGACTTGGAAGATTGCGTCAAGGTGGCGAACACCGACATGCAGTCGAAAACCTCGCTCATCGAATCGCGCCTGATCGTGGGCGACGAAAAGTTGTTTGGCAAATTTCAAAAAGTAGTGGTTGGCAAATGCGTTGTCAGCTTCGAGGAAAAATACATCGCCGCGCGACTCGAGGATCAGGCGGCGCGCCGGGGCAAGCACGGCAACTCGGCCTGTATGCAGGAGCCGAACATCAAGAACGGCTGCGGCGGCCTGCGGGATTATCAAAATTTGTTGTGGATGACGTTTTTCAAATACCGCACGCGCTCGCTGCGCGAGTTGCAAGAGCGCGAATTCGTTAGTGAAGCTGAGCGCAAACAGCTTGAGTCTGCGTATGAATTTCTGCTTCGCGTGCGAACGGAACTGCATTACCACACCAACCGCGCGCAGGATGTGCTCGGCAAAAATGTACAACCGGCGGTCGCGTTGAGCCTTGGCTACGGCGACCGCTCGCCGAGCCAGCGCATCGAGAAATTCATGCGCGACTTGTACGTTCACATGCGCAACGTCTATCTCATCACGCGCACGTTGGAACAGCGCATGGCGCTGGTCTCGCCGCGCCAGACGGGCAAGCTGGCCCGCCTGCGCCGGTTGCTGCCGGGCGCCAAGCCGCGCAAAATGCCGGAGCCGGTGGATGGTTTCCTCTTCATCGGCGCCGAAGTCCGCGCCGCGAGCAACCGCATTTTCCGTGATTCGCCGCGGCGGCTCATGCGGGTATTTCTGCACGCGCAGCAGCGGCGGCTGGCGTTGAACCCCGACCTCGCGCAGCTTATTCGCAACCAGACGGCGCTGATCAATCGCGAGTTTCTCAACGACGAGCATGTGCGCGAAACGTTTTTGACGATTTTGGAACGGCGCGGCGAGGTGGGCCACATTCTGCGCGCGATGCACGAGGTAAATTTGCTCGGCAAATACATTCCCGAATTTGGCCGGCTGACGTGTCTGGTGCAGCACGAATTTTATCATCAATATGCTGCGGATGAACACACGCTCGTCTGCCTCGAACAGCTGGATAAAATCTGGGAGGCGCAGGAGCCGCCATTCAAAAATTACGCGGTCATTTTTCAGAGTCTGGAACATCCGGGTATTTTGTATCTCGCATTGCTGCTTCACGATGTTGGCAAGGCCGGCGAACACGAACGCGGCCAGCACGCCTCGGCCGGCGCGTCGCTCGCGTTGCGTGCGGCGAAGCGGCTGCAATTGGAGGCCACGGCGGCGGCCACGCTGGAGTTTCTGGTGGAAAACCATTTGTTGATGGCCAACATTTCGCAGCGGCGGGATTTGGACGATGCGTCGGTGATCCGGAATTTTGCGCGGCAAATCGGCACGCCGGAAAAGTTGAATTTACTGACGTTGCTGACGTTCGCCGATTCGCAAGGCACGAGCGACAAGTTGTGGAATGGGTTCAAAGATTCGCTGCTTTGGCAATTGCATGCGCGGGCCATGACGTTGCTGACCGGCGGCACGGAGTTCCGCCGTGCTGGCCAGGAACAGTTGCAATCGCTGCGGCAAGAAGTGCAGCAGCTCGCCGCCGGCAAGATTGGCGAGCCGGAGCTGGCGTCGCATTTTGACACGCTGCCGGAGCGGTATTTTCAAATTCATCTGCCGAAAGACATTTTCGACGATCTCGGTTTGGTGCACCGCTTTTTGCAACAGCAGGCCACCGAGGACGATCGTCCGCTCATCCCGGTGGTCGGCTGGCAAAACGAGCCGGACCGCGGCTACAGTCTGGTAAAAATTTGCACGTGGGACCGGGCGGGATTGTTCGGTAACATCGCCGGCTGTTTCAGCGCGGCCGGGCTGAATATTTTGGGCGCGCAGATTTTTACGCGCAGCGACGGCATCGTCATTGATAAATTTTTTGTGAACGACGCGCGCACGGGAACGCCGGCCGGCCGGGAAGCGCGGGAAAAATTCGACGAATTAATCGCCCGGGTTTTGACCGGCGGCACGGTGGATTTGCCCGCGCTCATTGCCCGCCAGGCTTCGTCGGTGCGCCCGACCTACTCGGCTTATTTCGGCGAACGGCTGGGCACAGAAATCCATTTGGACAATAGCGCCTCCGACGAACGAACGCTGATTGAAATCGAGACGGAAGACCGGCTGGGATTGCTGTATATCATTTCGCAGACATTCGCTGAATTGCATCTGGACATCACCGCCGCCCGCATCGTGACCGAGCGCGGCGCGGCGATAGACAGTTTTTACGTCAGCGATGTCGAGGGCGCCAAGATCACTGAGCCGGCACGACTGGAAGCCATCAGCCGCCACCTGTGCACGGCCATCGGTGGACTCGAAACCGTGACCTGACGCAAACCAGTTGCCAGCGCCTCGGCGGTCTGCTACAAGAACCGGCGACACCAGTGCGGGTGTGGTTCAATGGTAGAATGTGGCCTTCCCAAGGCTGAGACGAGGGTTCGATTCCCTTCACCCGCTCCACGTTTTATTGGGCTTTTTGAGGATATTTCTTGAACTCCAGACAGTTTCCTGACAGTATTGCCCCATGTCAAAGCCGAAGTTTCCGATCACGGTAAAACGGGGTCATACCATCGTCAAAATCTACCGCACACCCTCGCGGGGATGCGATGCCTACACGGTTTCTTACTACCTCGGAGACCAGCGGGTGCGGAAGACTTTCGCCGATCTCGGGCTGGCAACCACGGAAGCGGAAACGGTTGCCACCAAGCTTTCCACTGGCGAGGTCAATGTCCTGACGCTGACGAGCGACGACCGGCTTTCCTATGTCCGCGCCATCGAGGCGTTGAAGCCGACAGGCGTGTCGCTGGAAATGGCCGCCATTCAGTTTGCCGAAGCGCACAAGATTCTGGAGGGCAGGTCGGTGGTGGAGGCGGCGCGGTATTCCGCAAAAAAGAATCCGATCTGGTTGCCGAAGAAACTCGTGCCGGAAGTAGTCACCGAAATGATTGAAGCCAAGACGGCGGACGGGATGAGCAAGTATTACACTTCGGATTTGAAATGGCGGCTGGGGCGATTTGCCGAAAAGTTTCCCGGCCTCATTTCACTGGTGACGAGCGCGGAGATCGGGGATTTCCTGCGCGGGTTGAAGGGTCTGGCCGATGATGGCGAAAAGGCGCTGCCGGTCACGGGCCGGTCCCGAAACAATTTCCGGCGGGCCATCGGCACGCTGATCAATTTCGCGGTCTCACGCGGCTATCTGGTGAAGGGCACGGTGGAAATCGAGGATGTCGCCCAGGCGCGGGAAGAAAACGGCGAGATTGAAATTTTCCGGCCGGAGGAAATGGCGGCGGTGCTGGAAAGCGCCGACGAGCGCCTGATTCCTTTTCTGGCAATCGGCGCTTTTGCCGGGCTGCGCCATGCGGAACTGCAACGGCTGGATTGGGCGGAAGTGCGGATGGATCATGGCTTCATCGAGGTGAAGGCGAACAAGGCAAAGACGGCAAGCCGTCGGCTGGTGCCAATCCAGGGCAACCTGAAACGGTGGCTGAAACCTTACCGCAAGGCCAGCGGGCACATTTGCGATTACGTCAACACGTCCAATCAAATTGATAAGCTGGCGGAGGTGGTGGACAAAAAATTGAAGGAGAAGGATCCGACGGCGGTGTTCACATGGAAACGCAACGCCATGCGGCATTCGTATATCAGTTATCGGGTGGCGGAGACGCAAAAAGTGGCGCAAGTGGCGCTGGAAGCGGGCAATTCGCCGCAGATGATTTTTCAACATTACCGCGAACTGGTGCGCCCGAAAGAGGCGAAGGCGTGGTTTGGTCTCATGCCGGAGGAATGAAGGCTTGCCAGCAGGCACTGACAGTTTACGTTCTTCCCCATGAAGCCGACTTGGAAAGTTCTGCTCGTTTTATTCTTTGCCTCTTTTGGCTGCAATATGTTGCACGCTCAATCGACGGATGCCGACCGGAAACTGTTCGAGGAAACAAAAATTAAGGCGGAGGCCGGCGACGCTCCTGCCCAGTATGATCTGGGCTGTTTATACAAATCTGGTTGTGGCGTGGGAAAGGATTCGGTGGCATTCCAGGGTTGGATTCGAAAATCAGCGGAACATGGTTTTGCACAGGCACAGGTCACCCTGGCAGATTTATTGTCGTCGGACACCAACTCCCCCAACAACAAAGCCGAAGCGTTGGCCTGGTTATCCACGGGCACGATTTCCTGGGCAACCTGGCTCATGCGCGGGTGCTCCTTGTCCAGCTCACGGAACATGGGGCTGAAACAATACTGCAGATGCAGCATGTTTTTCTTACTGATATACGTCTGGTTTTGGCCGGCCGCCTTCAAGCCGGCGACAATAAAGGCTTTCAATTTTTTCTTGGGCCATGCGGCAGCAATGTCTGCGTCTTTATCAATGAGGAACCGGCGCATCAAGGTTGCGGCGGCGTCAATATCATAGTTTTCGAAGTGGTCGAGCTCGTAGGCCATCTGGCCATCCATGGAGAATTTGGCGTGCTCAGTGGTATGTAGGTCTTGGGGTCAAACTTCACTTCCGGCTGGCGGGCGCGCTCACGCTTGGTCTCGACGGTGGTTTGCTTCGGCTCATAACGCAGGTTATGCAGCGGGAAGACATACGCACTCCGGCGTTTATCAATATGCCAGGACAGCTTGTTTTCCTCTTCCAAGACTTCTTTGAGCAGGTTGCCAATCTCCGGCGACCATTTCTCGTGATTATTGATGGTCACCAACGGCGGCTTGGACAGCCCCTTGGGCACGCGCAAGCCACGGCCGAGCACCTGGGCGATCAGCAGTTTGGAGGAAAAGGCGCGCGACTCGTGCGGCACGATCTGGAAAACATTTTTCACGTCCCAGCCTTCCGTGAGCATACTCACGGAAACAATCCATTCCACCGGACTGGCCGGATCATCCACCTGTTTCAACGCAATCAGGTTATCCTTGCGGCGCTTTTCTGCTGAATCTTTGTCGTCGCGCGGGCAGTAGGCGGCGGAGACGCGGTCTTTGCCCGCGCCGCTGCTCGGCACACCGGAGGTGACCCAGATGGCTTTTTTCTGCGCTTCCTCGTGGGTGATTTTCTCTTTTTTCGCCAAGAAATCCACCAGCTCACGCCATACTTCGACGCACCGCGCGATTTCCTGGGTGACGACGATGGTGATCGGCTTTACCTCCTTGCCGTAGTCCGTCCAGTTTTTCTGGTGAAGGATATAGGTTTGCTGCCAGCTTTGCGTTTTGTCCGTATCGTCAAGTTTGTAATTAGGCGTTTTGACAACCTTGTCGGCGATGGCTTGCTTGAGACCGTAGCGATGCACGACATCGGGAAAATACTCGTCGGCAACGTAGGGCGTGCCCGTGACGTTGACGATGTAGCGGAAACCGTAATCAGAGTTCAGCAGGAATTTCAACCACTCTGATTTTTTCTGCGATTCGTTGAAAAGATGATGCGCTTCGTCATTCAGAACCAGCGTCCGCGCGCCGTTGCCTTTGAAACTGTCGCGGATGGATGACCCGGTGGTTTCATAGGCCGCATGGATGTTCTCAATGCAGATGTCGCCCGGCTTGGTAGTTTCGTTGCCGCGCTTGATGGCCGGAATGGTCACCACTGCCCCGAGTTCCTGCATGATTCCGGACAACTCGCCATTACCGGCGAGGGCCGTGAATTTTTCCAGCAAGCCCTCTTCAATGGTAAGTGACGGGCACAGCACCAAAACACGATCCACCAGACCTTCAGCCAGCGCGATGGCGGCGAGCGCATACAGGACGTAGCTCTTGCCTGCGCCGGTGGCGAGATCCAACGATGCGGCCTTGCGGTCGCGCAACGGCATTTTTTCCAGAAACGCCTCTTCGCTCTCATGGCGCTGCGCGATGGCGGGCTGTGTTTTCCAATTATCGCGGGCCAGCCGTTCGAGGTCGGGATATTTATCCGACACAAGGAACCGTATGGTTTCGCGGACGGCGTCGCGCTGGAACGCAAACTGATCCGCGCAGAGTAAATTCAGGAAGGCGTCGTATTTGTGAACGACGGCCTCGGTGACGTCGCGCTTATCGGTCACCTTCAATACCTGGTCGGCGATGCGGAATTGCAGGCTCATTTCGCTTTCTTCCCTTTCTTCACGATTTTGTTTACGGCCCGCCGTGGCTTGCCTTCAAAATCAGCTTTTTCCAGCAACAGCGCCTTTTCATTCCCGTATCGGTCGCACAGAATCACCATCATCTGCTCGCCGGGAAAATCCTGCTCGGCGATGCGCAACTCCAGCCGCTCGGCTTTTTCCACCCCGCCGGCGGCGGTGATGACATCCTCGCCCCAGAACACTCGGCCCAGCCGGAAGACTTCGCCGTCGTAATCCAAATCCAGCATGGCCATCGAAAAAGTTTCAAAGTTCTTGAAATCCTCGGGGTCGGTGGCGAGCGTCTGGGCGCGGAACTCGGAAATTTCCAGCACAAAATCTGCGAACATTTCGCCTTTGCGACTTTCCTTTTTAGCTTTCCAGACCACTTGCGGCTGGGAAATGAAATCGAAGCCGACGGCATTTATTACCTCGTTGACGTCTTCCTCATTCGCCGGCTGCTTTAGCGCAGCTGGTTCCTTGCGCTCAATGAGGCGTAGCAGGACGGAGAGTGGAACTTTTAGAAAAACGTAGGTCGCACCATCCCGCGTGACC
>Ga0214219_1000266_pt1 | contig 24458 bp, 18 predicted proteins | sample TroBogypolimnion_26_FD_153057 | JGI IMG/M metagenome (GOLD analysis project Ga0214219, IMG submission 153057) | Freshwater microbial communities from Trout Bog Lake, WI - 25JUL2007 hypolimnion | ecosystem: Environmental > Aquatic > Freshwater > Lake > Hypolimnion/Profundal zone | place: Trout... | reverse complement strand
GTTCCTAACTGAACTGCCCGGAGAAGATTCCCCTTCACAAAAGAGGAGGAACTGCCTCCTGATATTGCATTCGTTGCGGCATTGCTTACCATGAGTTTATCGGCGCCGGTAGTGAGACAACCGTTTGTCAGGGTCAGTGTACCTCCAACCGTAGCATCTACACCATTCAAGGCCACCCCAGCCGGATTGTTGACAGTCAAGTTGGCAAATACGTTGGAAGTAGTGCCACCAATCGTTTGGAAAACTGAACCGTTAAATATGATGGTACCGCCCCCATTCTGGAAAGTTGCATTGTTGTTGGTCAGATCTCCGGAAATGTTGGTGGTTGTTCCGGCAGTAAAAGTGGTTCCTGTTTCAAAAGTCGCATTGCCATTTAAGGACAAGGTGGCTGGAGAGGTGAAATTACCGCTGGTCAATGTCAGGTTGTTGGCTAGTAGGGTATTGACAGTTCCCCCAACAGCGAGTGTTTTGGAAGATTTGTTTATTACCAGGTTGTAGAATCGCTGAGTTTCAGCCGTTGGAAGTGAGGAGGAGATGGATTGGTCTGCCGTTGTACTGTTAAAGGTAATGGTACTGTTACTGCAATTAACATTTGCGGTGACAAACCAGTTTCCGCCCACACCAATAGATGAATTGGATGCATCAAAGTTACCGCTGTTGAAGGTTGCATTACCAAGAATGGTAATATTCGATCCGGTATGAGCAAAAACAGTAGCTCCGTTAAGGATAAAATCGTGAGAGACATTCAGTGTTGCAGGCAGGTTTTTTGTACCTGTTCCGCTGAAAACCAGATTGCAGTATCCTGCAGCCGAAGGTCTTTGCAAATTGAGGATATTCTGTCCAATACCGGCATATTCCACCGTATTGGATGTCGATGTAAGATCAATTTCACTGCCCGTACCCTGGGAGAAATTTCCCATAATGATCAGGTAACTCCCTGCTGCCAGTTGCAAACTGGTATTCGCGTTCACGGTCAAATTGTTGAAGTTGTTGGTACCGGTGCCGCTTAGGGTGACGATGTGCGAGGTTGTTCCATTTGAGAAAATAAGGTTTCCAGTACTGGTGAAAATTCCGTTGTTGACAAATGCATCGTTGTAACCGTTCACGGTAAAATCATACATACCGGTAGTCATGGAAGCACCCTGGGCAATTTCAATCGCCTTTACCTCTTCGGCCGAAGTTAAAATTGGATAAATGGTACTTACCGGAATCAGCACCTCTTCCGTGGCAAGCGGAACATGTCCAGCCGACCAGTTGGCTGGAACCTCCCACCAGGTTGGATGCGCAACATCCGCACTTGTCCAGGTGTTTTTGATCACAGTGGAATTGGCAAGACTCCATTGCTTGTCGTCCAGGTTTGAGGAAGGGGCAAAATAATCCATGGGCAGTCCCGATAGGGTAACTGAGTGATTGGTCATATCGCTTCCAGACTTGCCGTGTTCCTCTATGCTTGTAAAACCAGAACCGGTGGCGTCCCACAAATCGAGGAGAGAGGCAGTATTTGAATTCAATTCAATTGGGAGAAAATGAAGATTGACCATAATTCCGTCCGTAGCATCAACATCCTCAGAAAAAGTGTATACGCGCTGAACGGCCCCCGCTTTCCAGGTGGGTGCCGTGCCAAGGGTTATCTTGCAACTGATCGCACCCGGCTTTGTCCCGCCGGTATTTCCTGCAAAGATGACTGAGGTAAATTGACTTCCAAAACTATAGGAAATACCATTTTCAAAGGAGGCATTCATTCTTGTCACCTTTCCGGTTACATCCCCCGTACCGGTAGTAGTGGCCGAAGGACCCATGTTAAGCGTATAGCTTCCCATATCAAGGCAACCCCGGGTCGGAGAGGCATTGGCACTGCTCAAATCCAAAATCCCGTTTACAGTGAGATCGCCCATGGCCATTTTGAAATTTGTACCAGAACCACTAATGGTCAGATTGTTGTATGAAATCCCGCTGATGGCCTGGGAAGATGTGCCCGCATAGTTCACGGTACTCGCTGGTCCGAAGGAGTGCGAAATGAAGGATGGGAATGAAGGACTTTTTACAAAGTAGGTACCTGAATTTAGGTATAGCGGTCCGGTAGAGGCCAACAAATAGCCTCCATCACTAAATGTAGAATTCGAAAGACCATCCCCTATCAAGAGTGGATTGGAACCCAAATCGATGGGATTACCCAGCGTAACTCCATTTGGGTTGTAAATTTTAACCCCGCCACTTCCCGGGAAGGGTGAAACCAATTCCTCACCCGTAGTTTGTGCGGAGCTTCCTTTGTATTGCAAGGATGCACCAGATAAATAATTAGGGGCCGCTGAAATTGTGGCCGTACCTTCCATAGAAAGGAGGGCGAAAATAGATGGCGTCGTTGATAATGTTTTGATCCCGCTATTGGCAATTGTCAGGTTGGAAAAAGTCAATGGATAGCCCCCAATGGTTTGATCCGTTCCGTTTAGAACAACTGTTCCGCCACTAAAGCCCAAAACTGCATGACTGTTATTTTGCACATTCCCTTTGATCGAAAGGGTGTTGGAACCAATCATGTCAATAATGGCATCTGCCTGAATGGTCAGATTTCTGCAGATGGCGTCCGTGGAGATGGAAGGTTGATGACCGCCGGGAAGGATGAAGACATCTGTGTTTGCATCCGGGACCTGGCCAGAGCACCAGTTCGTTGGATCGGACCAGTCGCTGCTCGTGACACCTGTCCAGTATCCGGCACTACAGGTGGAGGAAGCTACCGTTAAAATACCGGACGAATCAACAAACCAGATTGAATTTTTAATACTGGCGGAGGAATGAGCTCCGCCCCAGGTTCCGGCTGTCTGACCAATCCCGCCCAGAGAGAGCGTTGCACAGGAAGAACTTGCTGAACCCAGATCGACCGTGGCAGTTCCGCCGATGGAAAATCCGGATGCGCTGAAGATGACGGAAAATCTTTTTGTGCCCGAGCCGGATAGGGAAAGGTTGTTAAAAATTCCGGCACCGGTAATGAACTGATCTCCGGAAGCGCTAAAATTCACGGTACCCGTACCGGCACTGAAACCCAAAGGCGCCCCTCCCCAGGTTGCAGCTACTCCCTTCATATTCACTGTACTTGAACCACCATTGAGGGTGCCTGCAAGTAGGTTGACATCACCGGATATTGTATGGGTCAGGGAATTGCCCAGATTCAAAGTTCCCCCTGAACCGTTCACGGTGAGTCCACTGCAGCTAACATTTCCAAGGATGGTGGCCGTACCACTGGTTTTTGACAATACCGTGTTTCCGGGATAAGTATATCCTGATATGGATTGTGATGGATAAGTTCCGCCAAAGTCTATCGTTCCGGTTCCGGTCAGGGTACCTGAATTGGTAAAATCACCATCCAGAATCAGGTGGATGTGGTCGACTACCAAGGTGGCACCACTGTTGATGGTCAAAGGAACATTGGTGTTGTTTCCAATTTGTACGGCTGGGGAGGGTGGAGTTATCGCCCCGGTATTTTTAATGACAATCCCCCCGGTTGCCATGAAGGGAGAAACCCACTCGGCACCTGATGTACGTGCAACGGCAGTATTGTACTGCAAGGCGGCATTTGTGCCATAAGTTGGGGCTGCTGAAACAGTGGCTGTTCCTTCCATGGATAAGATTCCGGAGACTACAGGCACTGCTGTAAGGGTCTTGATTCCTGAATTGGCTACCGTCAGGTTGTTGAAACCAATCGGGTTTCCGAACAGGAGTTGAGCTGTTCCATTCAGAATTACCGTTCCGCCAATCGAATTGGAAAGGCTGTTATTGACCAGATCACCTCCAACAGACAGGTTAACAGAGCCGGAGGTGGTCAGGGTTGCACCATTTTGAATGGTAAGGTTCCTGCATACAGCATCTGAATTGATTACCGGCTGATTGCCCCCCGGATAGATCACCACATCTGTCGTTGCATCAGGGACAACTCCGTTGCACCAGTTGGTGGCAACCTCCCAGGCGGTACTCGTTCCTCCGGTCCAGGTCCCTGTTGTACATACACCGGTTGCGACCGTCAAAATACCTGTATTGAGTGTAAAAAAAGGACTAAGATGCGTAGCCGGGGAGGTGGGACCTCCCCAGGTGCCTGCCACCTGTTCCGTTCCACCAAGATACAAGGAATTAGAGGTGGAACCGGCAGTCCCAAGATTGACAACGACACTGTTTGCAACGGAAAGCATCCCTGCCGCATGGATTGCATTTGAAAGAGTTTTTGTTCCGCTTCCGCTGAAGTAAAGGTTGTTGAAGGTGGTAGTGGAGGCGGGTAGATACTGATTTCCCAATGCCATAAAATAGACACTTCCGGTTCCTGCACTGAAGAGTGAACCATTCCCGGCCCATCCTGACGCAGTGGTACTCAGAATGTCCAGCGTGCTGGAACCCCCGTTGAGCAAACCGGCTGTCAGGGTTACGTCGCCTGAAAATGTATGGGTAAGCCCACTGCCCAGATGGAGGGTACCACCGCCATTCAGGGTAAGATTGGTGCCGCTGACATTACCGGCCAGGGTTGCCGTACCGCTGGACTTGGTGAAATTTACAGGTCCGCCTGAAGTAAAACCTCCAATCGACTGTGTACCCACCGTTCCGCCAATGGTAATCCCGCTTGTTCCAACTGTTAGCGTTCCTGCATTGATTAAATCACCGTGAAGTGTCAAACCAATCGCGGATAACGTGGCTCCCGAATGGATATTCAGGGGCACATTGTTATTGTTTCCTATCTGAAGAGAACCCGGGCAGGTAATAACCCCACTGTTTTCAATGATGATTCCACCTCCCGCCGTAAATGGAGTAACCCATTCAAAGGGCGAAGCCGCATAGGAACCCGGCTTATTGTACTGAAGTGTAGCTCCGGGGCCATAGACAATAGACCCGGAAGTTAAAGCAATTGTTGCAGTACCCTCCAGGGAGAGAATTCCATACACTGAAACGGAGGTAGCAAAAGTCTTGGTACCGGAACCCGACAGGGTAAGATTGGTGTAGGTGGTTACTTTAGCGGTCTGAGCAGCTCCAGTATAATTAACGGTACCGCCGCTATTGGCGGTCAGGGTAGTAATGGTGATGCTTGAGCCAATGTTCAATAAGGCAGATGATCCACTTAGGGTTAATCCGCCTGATCCCTGAAGGGCAGTGGAGGCAGTGATGGTACCTGTGTTGGTAAGGGTGGCTCCGGGATTAACCGCCACATTTGCAGACGACAGTGTTCCTGAGTTTGTGTAACTGGTATTGAAGATTGCGGTTGTTACCACGGTGGGCTTCGATCCGCTTATGGAACCACCTCCGCCTACTTTATTGAAGGAATAACTGCCTGTTCCGGCTGTGAAGGTGGTAGCATTGTTGGTAAAACTACCGTAGAAAGTAGGCGAATTGGCAACCGTCTCGTTGTACACGGCCCCGGAATTTAACAAAAATGAACCGTTGAAGACATTTGCACATGTCGTGGTTTGCAAATTGAGGGTTCCGGTGATGGAGGTATTCCCGTTCACCGTGAGCAGGCAGGAATTTGTAAAAGTACCACCACTGTTGATGGTGAGTGAGCCTACCGTCACCGTGACACCACCTGTAGTTGCGATGAGCGTTGCCCCGCTATTGATGGTAACCGTCCCGGATTGATTGATTGTCGCTCCGATCGTAACCGGACCTGCAATGACCACATCACTGGCAGACAATGGGACGGATCCGCCAACCCAGGTTCCCGGAGTCGCCCAGGCTCCACCGGCTCCCGTGCTGGTGATGGTCGCTGCATTCAGTCCAGAAAAAGCAGCAAGAAACAAGAAGAAAAACAAGACGGCACGCTTGCGCAAAAAAGTGCCAATTATTTTCAATATTAAAAATTCAACGGAGGTTCTGGATGGGACTTCCACCAAATCTGCGGTTCTGATCGTCAGAAAAGTTTTCATAATCGTCTGTTTTTCCCAAAAAAGGGGATCTTTTCAGGGTAGGTACTTGGGTAAATTATGTTAGGCAAACGAACAATAAAATTCAATTATTATATCAAATAGGCTTTTTCGGTTATCTATCTGTCTTTTTGGATTATCCATTGAAAATGGGCTTATTAAAAAGCATTTTTGGTCATTATTGCCCTTTGGATACAAAAAATTATTGACTGAAATTCACTGATTTGAAAAATAATTATGTTTATTCGTCTTATTATTAGGCACTTACATTATAATATATTTAAAGCTAAACAACAATTTCTTACCATCCTAATCAATTTTGATTTTTTTTCGGCCATAGGAAGAGGCCGTAACTTGATTCATTTTTTTCGCCAGGCAGCCGAAAAAAAATTTGACAAAAAGGAAATATTGATGGTCGCCCAGGGTGTTGACAGTCCGTTTCAAAGAATCAGTACGGCTTAACCTGTGCGGGGCTTAAAATGGCAACAAACACTTTTAGATGAAGGCAAATGCCATTGAGGAGAGGAGGGTTGCCGGTTCGTATCTTTCAGGGAAAAGAGGTGTAACCGACGAATCGGCCATCCGGGGGTGAGGCAGCGGTTAAATCTGGGATTGTAATTGTTTTCGGTAGGAGGCAATCCCGCTGAAGGGCAGCCAAGGTATCTGCCAGGAAAATGGTTCGTTTATGCCAAATGTTCAAGCAGGATTTTTACACCTATGCCGATGAGGATGATCCCGCCAAGCAACTCGACTTTGGGGCCGAGTTTGTTTCCCACGTCCTTGCCTATTCGGATTCCCAGCATGGAAAAGAAAAAAGTAACTACACCAATGACCAAGACGCCGCCGAAGATTTTGCCGCTTTCGGCCATGGCATAGCTGAATCCGACGACGAGAGCATCAATACTGGTGGCCACCGACAGGGCCATGATGTGACGAAAGGAGTAGATATCCGCTGTTTTGAGTTCCTTGTTTGTCCCAAAACTTTCGTAAATCATCTTGCCCCCCAGAAAAGAAAGAAGGGAGAATGCAATCCAATGGTCGATGTGCTCCATGAAAATCTTTAGCTCCGTTCCCATCATCCAGCCGAGCAATGGCAAGACCCCCTGAAAAAAGGCAAATGCCAGGGATATTTTGACGGCATGACCAAACTTTACCTTTTGCTCCGCGAGGCCGCAACTGATGGCCACTGCAAACGAATCCATCGAGAGCCCGATGGCCAGTACAAAAATGGTAATTAGATCCATGCGTCAGGAATGTTTGCGCAAAGATAAAAAACCTTTGAAGATGAGCCCTTCTACTTCAAAATGATAAAAAGCAAAAGCCACCGGTTTTCCGGTGGCTTCGTACATTGGCCCAATGGCCTTAATTTTCAGACGGTGTGGATTACATCATGCCACCCATTCCGCCGCCCATGCCTTGCGGAGGCATGGCTGATTTATCTTCTTTCTCTTCCACGAGAACGCATTCCGTGGTCAGGAACATACCTGCGATGGAGGCAGCATTTTCCAGGGCTACGCGGGTAACTTTGGCAGGGTCAATGACCCCTGATTCATACAGGTTCTGGAAAATATCCAGACGGGCATTGTAGCCATAATCGCCTTTGCCTTCCTTCACTTTCTGCACGATCACAGCACCTTCAACACCTGCGTTGGATACGATCTGGCGCATGGGCTCTTCGATGGCACGTTTGATGATCAGAATACCTGTCGTTTCGTCGTCGTTGTCGCCTTCCAGTCCTTCGAGTGATTCGATGGCACGAAGCAGCGCCACACCACCTCCGGGAACGATTCCCTCTTCAATGGCAGCACGGGTAGCATTCAATGCATCATCCACTCGTGCTTTCTTCTCTTTCATCTCAATTTCAGAAGGGGCACCAACATAAAGAACAGCTACACCACCCGACAATTTTGCCAGACGTTCCTGCAATTTTTCGCGGTCGTAGTCAGAAGTAGTGGTCTCAATCTGTTTTTTGATCTGACCAACACGGGCAGAGATTAGTGCGGAATCACCTGCACCGTTGACGATGGTAGTTTTTTCCTTGTCGACAGTCACCTTTTCTGCTTTTCCAAGCATCTCGAGTGTCGTGTCTTCCAGTTTCATTCCTTTTTCTTCCGTGATGACAGTTCCGCCCGTGAGAATGGCCAGGTCTTCCAGCATCTCTTTGCGGCGATCTCCAAAACCGGGTGCCTTCACTGCACAGACTTTCAAACCTGCACGCAGACGGTTTACGACCAAAGTAGCCAGAGCTTCACCTTCGATGTCTTCCGCAATGATCATCAACGGACGACCCGATTGGTGGGTAGCTTCCAACACAGGAACCAGCTCCTTCATGGAGCCAATTTTCTTGTCGTGGATCAGGATGAAAGGATGTTCCATTTCTGTAGACATCTTTTCTGTATCCGTCACGAAATAGGGAGAGATGTATCCGCGGTCGAACTGCATTCCTTCCACAACTTCCACGTAAGTGTCAGTTCCTTTGGCCTCTTCGACGGTTATGACACCCTCCTTGTTCACCTTTTGCATCGCTTCTGCAATCAGTTTGCCGATTTCAGCATCGTTGTTGGCAGAGACACGTGCAACCTGCTCAATCTTGTCGTAGTCGTTTCCAACGTTGATGGCCTGTGACCTGATGTGGGCAACCACTTTCAGTACGGCCTTGTCGATACCGCGTTTCAGATCCATCGGATTGGCACCCGCTGTTACGTTTTTCAAACCTACCGTGATGATCGACTGTGCAAGAACGGTAGCCGTGGTGGTTCCGTCACCTGCATCGTCACCGGTCTTGGAAGCAACCTCCTTCACCAGGTGCGCACCAATATTTGCATAGGGATCAGCCAGATCAATCTCTTTGGCAACCGTTACTCCGTCCTTGGTTACCAGCGGTGCACCAAATTTTTTCTCGATGATCACGTTGCGCCCTTTGGGACCCAGGGTTACCTTGACGGCATTGGCCAGTTGATCGACCCCACTTTTCAGTAACTCACGCGCTTCAATATTGAATTTAATTTCTTTAGCCATTTCTAATAAATTTTATTTTAGACAATCAATTAATTATGCAATGAAAAGAACGTCTGTCTGGTTGACAAGCAGGTAATCTTTTCCGTCTATGGTAAGTTCCGTACCGGCATATTTGCCAAAAAAGACGACATCCCCAACCTTCACTTCCATTACTTCATCCTTCTTTGCACTACCTACCAGGACAACTTTCCCGGAAAGAGGCTTTTCCTTCGCTGAATCAGGAATGATGATACCACCAGCTGTTTTTTTCTCTGCTTCCTGCGGCTCAATCAATACTTTGCCGGCAAGGATTTTACCTTTAAGTTCTGCCATTTTTTAAAAATTTATTTAATAATTGTATGAATAAGAATTTTTATACTTCAATCCTATCAGATTTTGTGCCAAAATGAAGAAACTGACTTTGCAAGCACCTTTCAGGACAAAATTACGCCAAATAAATGGACTTTACACCATCCAAAATTTTAATTATCTGATATTCTGTATTTTGAATTCATCCTCTCTTTGTCAGTTTGATCTGTCAAGATGACACCTCCCAAAAAAAATCGATTTTCAATTTTCGATTTTGGGAATCGGAACCGGCAGTGGATGTGGTGAAGAGTGAACTTTTAAGATGTTATTGGAACAGGGTGAAACTTTTGGGAACCTTTTCAGTGAAAATTAAATCCGGCCGCACAGGTTGTGTTTCCGGAATGCTGTTCATTCACCTGCATCCGATTTTCCACTATCATCATGGTCGCAAAAAAAGCCACCGCTTTGGGGCAGTGGCTCAATATGCTTTCGACTAACCGGTTTGGTTATTTTGTCTTCGTGGAATCTGTCGCTTTTTGTGGGGCCGATTGTGGGAAAGTCGGCAACGCAGAAGGATCCTGAACACCCTGTATTTGTTGTTCGATGGCCGATTTTGCCTTTTCACCCTGCCTTGGCAGGAAAGCCGTGGCACCTACGCAAAGAATCACCAAACTTGCGGCAAGAATCCAGGTTCCCTTTTCAAGAAAATCTGTCGTTTTGCGAACACCCATCACCTGATTGGAGCTCGAAAAGGAAGATGCCAATCCGCCTCCCTTGGAATTTTGAACCAAAACAAGCAGCACCAAAAAGAAACAAACAATGAAAATCAGGACACTGATAAATGTATACATCTGGATTTAATTAAGCAATTTTTTAATCTCTTCAATTTGCTCGGCAAAATAAACACTTTTTTCGGGAAATTTCAAACTTAACCGCCTAAAAGAGTCAATTGCTTTCTGATAATGACCCTGCTTGAGGTATATTCTTGATAATGTTTCAGTTATAAATTCATCATTTTCTGCCTCCGTATCTTCTCGCAACTCAAACAGCTCATTTTCTGCATTTGAAATCTCTTTCAGGGGTTGAATCGTTGGATTTACTTTGATGAATTGGTCGATCAAATCCAGTTTCCCTTCTCCCTTTTGTTCAACTGTCTCCGACTGAACAGTTTTGACCGGGTTTTCAGGGCCATTGGCAGTGACATGTGCAGCTTCCTGATCATCGGTCTGGTCGAAACTTAGCAGGTCAAAATCGATGAGTTCATCCGCAGTGGGATCCGAAGCAGCAAGTTCCGAAAATTCAGACTGTGTGACTTGCTTCTCCTCCAACAATTCAAAAAGTGATGCAGGCTCATGGGTGGTCTGTTCCACCCTGACCTCCTGCCTGGCGGAGAATGCAAAGGCAGAACCGGGCTGTAGCAGGCGATACAGGACACTGCGGTCGGTGGCATAGATCGAGCAGGTTTTCAGGTAGGCCTCGTAACGAAAATTGGCCTGCGAATGCAGGTTATAGGTATAGAGCAACTGTGCCGACTGAAAGTAGGGAAATTCTTCCACAATCTCCTTCAATTCGGCAATGGTTTGTTCTTTAAGCAAACCGGGTCGTTCTATAAACTGAATCAACTGATCCTTTGTTACTGACATATCAGATTTTTCTGTTTGTTTCAAACTGCAGGATAATGACCACCTGCAGCTAAAATTAACTCTTTCCGTCTAATTTTCTTACCAATTGGCTACCGACTTGTTGAAAATATCTTCCGTAAGTTGTTGAACAATTACCTGCACTGCGTCATTCTCAATCTGGTTGATGGTTTTTGAACTATCCCAGTCGTAGTAGGCAGAGAAGGTAGTATTGAAATCCTGCTCGTGGTTCTTGTTGTTGACAAAAATGACCTTCACAGTAACCGTGAGTCTGTTCATGGAGGCAAAATCACGGCCCGTGTCACTCTTCTGAATCGAAAGCGGCCTAACATCGTAGCCTGTGATCTCCCCGGAAAATTCGAGATCGCCCTGATCCGTATTGAGGGTAAGTCCGGTCTCATTCACGAATTTATCCTTCATCGCCTCGGTAAAGGTTTGGCTCAGGGTCGGATTGATGACCCTGGACCTGTTTCTGAAATAGTCGACAAATACGCTTTTAACGTCCGGACTTATGGAAGCCCCGCTCAGGGAGTATTTGATCTTGCAGCCGGATGCACTCACAAGCAACAGGATCATTAACACTGTTTGAATCCTGAAAAGGAGAGAGTTAATTTTCATTTTTGCGTTATGTTGTATTCTTTGATCTTGCGGTAGAGCGTTCTTTCTGAAATGCCAAGCTCTTCCGCGGCCAGTTTTCGCTTGCCGCTGTGTCTTTCCAGCGCCTTGTTGATCAGCTCCATCTCCTTTTCCTCAATGGAAAGAGACTCCTCCACAAACTCTTCGGTATCCTGGATGTGCGGCCTGACATTGGGTTTCAGGTATCCGGGGAATTGGGGTTCATCCTGATCAACCATTTTTTTGCCATCGTGGTAAAGTTGCATAAAACCATCATCCGTTGCTTCCGTGTGAACGGCCGTAGGAGCCAGGTCTGCAAACTGGCTGAATTTGTCTTTCAGCTCATCCAACTCCTTCTTCAAGCCGATCAGCGCGTTGAGCATCATGGTTCTTTCGTTCTCCAGCGCCCTGGCATCGGCCTCCTTGTGGTAGAGGGCGGGCAGGAAGCCGGGCTCTTCGGTCGGAACATAATGAATGAGTTTCTCCGAAGTTATGTCCCGTTCCGTTTCGATGATGGAAATTTGCTCGGTGATATTTTTTAGCTGCCTCACATTTCCCGGCCAACGGTAGCCGAGAAAAATCTTTTGAGCCTCTTCGTTCAACCTGATGGGGGGCATCTTGTAGCGCTCTGCAAAATCATTTGCAAATTTTCGGAACAGCAGCAGCACATCCGTTCCTCTCTCCCTCAGGGGCAATACTTTTATTGGGACCGTATTCAGACGGTAATACAAATCTTCCCTGAATTTACCCTCCCGGATGGCGTGGGTCAGGTCAAAATTGGTGGCGGCAATGACCCTCACATTGGTTTTTTGAACCTGGGAAGATCCGACGCGGATGAATTCGCCAGTTTCAAGTACCCGCAGCAACCTCACCTGCGTGGAGACGGGCAACTCCCCGATCTCATCCAGGAACAGGGTTCCGCCGTCTGTCACTTCAAAATAGCCCTTCCTGTCGTTGAGTGCACCTGTAAAGGAGCCCTTTTCGTGACCGAACAGTTCTGAATCGATTGTCCCTTCCGGGATGGCTCCACAGTTGATGGCGATGTACTTGCCATGTTTCCGGGCCGAATAGTGATGGATAATCTGCGGGAAGGACTCCTTGCCCACTCCGCTCTCTCCACTGATAAGCACAGAAAGATCAGTCGGTGCCACCTGCAGCGCAATTTCGATGGCCCGGTTCAATCCGGGAGCATTCCCGATGATGCTGAAACGCTGTTTAATCTCCTGTATATCCATGCAATCAACAAACTATTTGGAACCACAAATTTAGCATTAATCTGTGAATATCTGACAAAATAAGCCAAGGCAAAGCAATTGTCTGAATCAGCATCCGGTGGCCCGGGAAGTTGAAATTTTCGATTTGCAATTTTCGATTTCGGGGAGTTGCAAACAGCATATTGCTCAAATTCAACTTGTTTCACCACTCATCACTCACCACCCATCTCTCATAACTTTCCCAAAGTACATACTTTCCAATGCGCTGGTTTGCAAACTATCCTTATTTTTACACCATCAATCCATCTGCAGCCCAAAGCAGGTTGCTCAAAATTGTCAAGCAAGATGAAAAAATTTATCGCGATCATCCCATCCAGATATGGTTCATCCCGGTTCCCTGGAAAACCGCTGGCAGACATTGCCGGAAAATCGATGATTCAACGGGTCTACGAACAGGTAATTCAGGCGGTTGATGAAGCCTGGGTAGCCACTGATGATGAACGCATCGCTGTTGCTGTGCGCAGTTTCGGCGGCAAGGCCGTTATGACCTCCGCCGATCACCGAAGCGGTACCGACAGATGCGCCGAAGCCGTCCGTAAAATCGAACAGGAGACTGGGAGCAATTTTGAAGTAGTCATCAACGTACAAGGCGATGAGCCCTTTATTCATCCCGATCAGATTTCGGCTCTGCAAAAGCCTTTTTTGGAGGATCCGGATACGGAAATTGCCACGTTGATCCAGCAAATCCGCGAATCGGCGGTGCTTTTCAATCCGGCAGAGGCAAAAGTGGCACTTGACATTCATGGTAATGCATTGTTTTTCAGCAGAATGCCCATCCCTATGGTTTTCAAGTCGGAGGAGCAGGATTGGATTGGCAAATTCAGTTACCATTGCCACGTGGGCATTTATGCCTACCGTACCGATGTGCTGCAAAAATTGAGCAGACTGCCTGAAGGACTCCTGGAGCAGGCAGAATCCCTCGAACAATTGCGTTGGCTGGAGAATGGCTATAGGATTAAAACGGTGTTGACAGACCATGCTACGGTCGGTATTGATACGCCAGAAGATTTGCTCAAAATCGTAGCCGAAGGCGTTGAAAAATACTACGCCAGGCGATAATCTTCGTTTATTGTACTAACTTTATCCTAACATAAACTGTTAAAAGCTATGGAAGTGCCTCGGTTGGTCAGAGAGGATCCTTATTTACAGCCGTATACTTCTGATTTCCTGCGTTGGGCTGAAAAATACCGATCCAAGGAGAAGGAGTTGCTTGGAGCCAAATCCCTGCAGGAATTTGCTTCCGGACACGATTATTTCGGTCTTTTCAAGACAGACAAAAACTGGATTTTCCGCGATTGGGCTCCAAACGCGACGGCCATTTTTCTGGTTGGCAATTTCAATGGCTGGAAAGATCAGGCCGATTTCGAATTAAAGAGAGTCGGCAATGGTTCCTGGGAGGTTCAAATACCTCTTTCCTCCATGCACCACGGTGACCTGTATGCTTTGTCGATGTACTGGCAGGATGGGGCCGGTAAAAGAATCCCCGCCTGGACAAGAAGGGTCGTTCAGGATGATGCAACGCATATTTTCAATGCCCAGGTATGGGAACCCGAAAACTCCTACCATTTCAAGCACCGCTTCAGACCTACTGCCGAGGCTCCGCTCATCTATGAATCTCACATCGGCATGGCCGGAGAAGAGCCACGGGTGCACACCTACAACGAATTCAGGTTCGAGATGCTGCCAAGGATCAAGGCTGCGGGTTACAACACCATCCAATTGATGGCCATCCCGGAGCATCCCTATTACGGGAGTTTCGGATACCACGTCTCCAGCTTTTTCGCCCCGTCTTCCAGGTTTGGAACACCGGAAGAATTGAAACACCTGATCGACGAGGCACACGGGATGGGTATGGCCGTGGTGATGGACCTTGTACATTCACATGCCGTCAAAAATGTGGTCGAAGGGCTTGGGCTCTATGATGGTACACGAACCCAGTTTTTTCATTCCGGAGCCAGAGGCGAACACCCTGCCTGGGATTCCTACTGTTTTAATTATTCAAGGAATGAAGTACTTCATTTCTTGTTGTCAAATATCAAATACTGGCTGACAGAATTCCAGTTTGACGGATTCCGGTTTGATGGAGTGACAAGCATGCTCTATTTCGACCACGGACTGGGAAAAGCCTTTACCAGTTACGCAGATTATTTTACACCCAACCTCGACGATGAGGCAATTGTTTACTTTATGCTTGCCAATAAGCTGGCCCACGAAATCCATCCTCACATGCTCTCCATCGCCGAAGAGATGAGTGGCCTCCCCGGTCTCGCCGCGCCCCTGGCCAATGGGGGTCTGGGCTTCGACTACAGAATGTCGATGGGTGTTCCCGATTTGTGGATCAAACTGATCAAGGAACAACAGGATCAGGAGTGGAATGTAGGCCATTTGTTCCACGAGTTGACAGCCCACCGCCCGGAAGAGAGGGTGGTGAGTTACGTTGAAAGCCACGATCAGGCCATGGTTGGGGACAAGACCGTCATCTTCAGGCTGATCGACAAGGAGATGTATTACAGCATGCGGAAGGATCAGCCCAACCTGACCGTCGACAGGGGAATTGCCCTGCACAAAATGATCAGACTGGTAACCATCGGATGTGCGGGTGGAGCCTACCTCAATTTCATGGGAAATGAGTTTGGTCACCCGGAGTGGATCGATTTTCCGCGCGAAGGGAATGGCTGGTCCTGCCAGCATGCCCGCAGAATCTGGAGCATCGCAGATTCGCCGGAATTGAAATTCCATTGGCTGCTCGATTTCGACAGGGAGATGATTCATCTGTTCAAGAAGGAAAGAATCCTCGAATCACCAGAGGTGTGGCGCATCCACGACAATATGCCTGACCAGGTCCTCGCCTTCAAACGAAAGGATCTGCTTTTCGTTTTCAACTTTAATCCGGACAAATCCTTTGAAAACTACGGCATTCATTGCGAACCGGCCAAATTCAAGGTGATCCTTCAAACCGATGCCCATATGTTTGGCGGTTTCAACCGGATCGATGAGCACATGACCTACTATTCACTGCCCGAAAGCGGCCTAGGATCTCCACACCAGTTGAAATTGTACCTCCCGGCAAGGACAGCTATCGTTTTGAAGCAACAGCCCTATACAAGGGTGCGCTGAAAACCTATTTTCGATTTTTGATCTTGGTATACACAACCGGCCAATCCAGGTGTTTTATCTTTGATTTGGTCCTTTTAAGGAGATCGCTTTTTGAAAGTTCCTTTCCATCCTGGAGGCCCAGCCATTCTAAAATCGAAAATCCAAAATCGAAATTTGTCTTGGATCGATTCTAAACAATTATATTTGCAAAATTGCAGGAATTGTCCACACTACCATTTTTTATACCATGAAGGTCATAGATCTGATACAACCCTTTAAAAAAACAATCTTTTCATTTGAGCTACTCCCTCCGCTGAAGGGGCAGAATGCCGCCAAGCTGTATGAGACCATCGACGAATTGATTGAGTTTAATCCGGCCTACATCAACCTGACTACCCACCGCGACGAGATCGAATACCGTCCGCTGGAAAACGGATTGCTGGAGAAGAAAATCGTCAGGAAACGCCCCGGAACCGTTGCCATTGCCGCATCCATTCAGCACAAATACGGTATTCCCGTAGTACCCCACGTTGTTTGCGGTGGTTTTACCAGGGAAGAGACAGAAAATATGCTGATCGACCTCAACTTTCTTGGAATCAAAAACATCCTGGCACTCCGGGGAGACGGCCTTAAATCGGAAAATTTCTTCGTCCCCGAAAAGAACGGTCATGCCCACGCCAATGAATTGGTAGAACAAATCGTCAATCTGCGCGAAGGCAAATACCTCGATCCCGATCTGAAAAATAAATCCTCTCTCGATTTTTGCATTGGGGTGGCCGGGTATCCGGAGAAACATTCCGAAGCCTCCAATCCCGAGACAGACCTTTTTTACCTGAAACAAAAGGTGAATGCCGGCGCCTCCTACATCGTCACCCAGATGTTTTTCGACAACAAAAAATATTACGGGTTCGTGGAACGCTGCCGGGCCGCCGGGATTACCGTTCCCATCATACCGGGCATAAAACCGCTCGCGCTGATGAACCAGATCACGATGCTACCCAAAATTTTCAGCATCGACATTCCGGAAGAGTTTGCCGCGGAGGTCCGAAAATGCAAAACCAACGAAGAGGCAAGACAGGTTGGTACCGAATGGGCCATTCTTCAAGCCAAAGACCTGATTGCAAACAACGTATCCTGCCTCCACATCTACACTTACGGAATTACTGACAACACCAGGCAAATCGCCAAAACCATCCTATAATTCCCTGCCATGCACCAACTGGTTTTTGCCACCAACAATGCTCATAAACTCAGGGAACTTGGAGAAATTCTGAGAGGAGAGTTCTCTCTGCTGAGTCTCAGCGATATTTCCTGTACGGAAGAAATTCCGGAAACAGGCGATACCCTGGAGGCCAATGCCTCACAGAAATCCTTCCACATCTGGGATCGCTACGGGATAGATTGCTTCTCGGATGATTCCGGTCTTGAGGTAGAGATACTCAACAACGAACCCGGCGTCCATTCGGCCAGGTATGCAGGTGAGGGAAGAAATGCAGAAGAAAACTTAACGAAGCTGCTGAAGAAGATGGAGGGCAAAGAGAACAGAAAAGCCTGTTTCAGATGTGTGATATCGCTGATCATCGAAGGAAATGAATATCTTTTTGAAGGCAGGATCGATGGACATATCCTGCCGGAAAGAAAAGGATCAGGCGGCTTTGGTTACGACCCCGTCTTCGCCCCGGATGGATTCACACAATCCTTTGCAGAGATGGATGCTGACCTGAAAAATGGCATGAGTCACCGCGGACGTGCGGTCCAAAAACTGGTCACGTTTTTGACACAAGTGCACCCTCACCGGTCCGAAAGGTCATGAGACCGCTGCTCCTCTTACTGGTTTTGTGGTCCGGGGTGGTGGCGGCCCAGAACTATACCGGCACCTGGAGCGCCCACATCTCTTTCATTCCCGTCAATTGTGTCACTGAAACTGCCGAATCAGTTGTGACAGCCACCGCCAATGGTATTCTCATCTCCGATCTGAAAGATGCCCGCATCACCACCAAAACAAGGGTGGAGGGATTGACTGGTTCCGGCATTACAGCCATTGGCTATGCGGGGCAACCCAATGTTTTGCTCATTGCCTACCAGGACGGAAATATAGACCTGCTGCAAAACAACAGGATCTTCAACCTGCCGGATCTTACCAGAAAGAACAGCCTGCCGGATAAAACCATCCACAGAATTGTCTGCGAAGGCAATTTTGCCTTCCTGTGCTGCGCCTTCGGGATCGTCACTGTTGATTTGGTCAGGCAGGAAATAGCCGAAACCTGGTACCTCGGAACAGAAAATGACCTGATTGCCGCCTACGACTTGTCTACATTTGGCGGAAAATGGTACGTAGCTTCCAGAAGGGGAATCTTCTGCGCAGACAAACAGAACAGCAACCTTCAGGATTACAGAAACTGGCAGCTGCAGTCGGCACTTCCTCAGCCGGGGGCAAATTTCTCCTCTCTTGCAGTTATTGGTGGACTCCTTTTCACGCACGACGCCACCAACGACAGAGTGCTTGCCTTCGATGGTATCAACTGGCTTCCACGTTTCCCTGAGATCAAAAAAATTAGAAAAATAAGCGCTTCCGCATCGGGTCTCATCGTTCTGACAGATGCCGGAATCTGGGTAACCGGCCAGGGCGGTAACAGTTTGATAAGTGCATACCAAACAGGAAGCAACCTGCCCTTGCCGGATCCAAAGGAGGCCTTGACAGACAGAAACGGCACCCTCTGGATCGCAGACCATAAGTATGGATTGACACACCAGGTAGCCGGTGCCTTTCAGCACATTGCCGCAAATGCACCGGGCAGCGACCGGGTCACAGCACTCTCGTCAGGAACGGAGGGTATCTTTGCGGCTACCTCCGTCACCAATTCCGCCGGCAATCCGGAAGCAGCCGTTTCCATCTACCAGGCAGGCATCTGGCAAAATTTTACCTCTTCCGACGATGCCGGCCTCCAATCCGTCGGTCCCATCACCTCCTTTGCACAATCGAAGGCTGGTCCTGATGAATACTGGGCCTCCTCGGCCGGCTCGGGATTGCTCTATTTTCAGAAGAACCGGGTGAGCAACCGCTACAACGAACTGAACTCTGCACTGGGCGCACTCAATGGCTCCTGTGTGGTGAACGGAGTCACCCTCGACAACCAGAACAACCTCTGGTACACCAACCCTACCGGGAAAGCCAGATTGGGAAGCCGCTCTGCCACCGGCATTTTTTCAGCACTCTCCTATCCGGGGATGAGCTTTTCCACCTCCCCAACGGGAGATCTTATTGTTTCATCCAGCTCCATCCACTGGGTAGTGCTTCCGGACGAAGGATTGTTTGCCTTCAAAACAAACGGAAGCATTGGAATCAGTGCCGGCGATCAAACTCGGAAGCTGACGGTCCAAAGCCGCTTCAGCAACGGCACCACCACGTTGATCACCCCCTTCAGCCAAATATCGTCTGTCGCAGAAGATCACAACCACGAACTCTGGGTGGGAACAGGGAGCGGAGTGGTTGTTTACAGCCATCCTGATAAGGTATTTGATGCCGGCGAATTTTATGCCACCCAGCCTTCGCTGGACGACGGATCCGGTCTTTTCAAGCCCATCCTGGAAAAGGAGAAAATCACCTCCATGGCCATTGACGGGGGCAACCGAAAGTGGTTCGGCACGGCCAATTCGGGTATTTTTCTCTTCACGGAAGAGGGGGATCACCTGATTCGGCACTTCGACAGCAAAAATGCTCCGCTGCCCTCAGACCAAATTCTCGCTCTGGCCATTTCACGACAAAACGGTGAGCTCTTCATCGCTACCGACAAGGGGCTGATCTCCTACAAAAGTGATGCAACGGAAAGCGCTGCTGATGTTGGGAAAGCTTATGTCTGGCCAAATCCACTCCGTGAAACCTTTGAAGGAGGAGTCACCATCGACGGACTCACGGAAGGAACGGATGTCAGAATCACCGATGTCGCCGGAAATCTTGTATACAAGACCACTTCGCTCGGCGGCCGGGCTCTCTGGAATGCCCGCAATGCAAAGGGCGCCAGGGTCTCCACGGGCGTATATCTGATTTTTTGCAACCCGGGACAACCAAAGGCGTCAAAAATTATTAAATTGCTGGTAATTCATTGAGGAAAATGTTCAGCAAGAGTGATGGAATCGTTTTGCACAGCCTGAAATATGGGGATACCGGGAGAATCGTGACGGTCTATACTGAAACTTTCGGCAGATGCTCCTTTATGCTGCAAGGCATTCACGCAAAAAAATCAGCCAACAAGGCAAATCTTCTGCAACCGCTCTTTTTGATGGAGCTTGAGATTGACCACAGGCAGGGAAGATCGCTGCAGCGGGCAAGAGAGCTTAGGATCAGCCATCCCTATCAATCTGTCCCCTACGACATCGTCAAATCTTCACAGGCCATTTTTCTGGCTGAATTTCTGTACAAAGTGTTGAAGGAAGAGGAGGCAAGGCCAGAACTCTTTCAGTTCTTAAGCCACTCTTTTCAAATTCTCGATCTGCTTCAGAGCGGAGCAGCCAACTTTCATCTGCTGTTTCTTGCCCAACTCACCAGGTACATGGGATTTGCTCCCACCAACAACCATTCGGACGACAGGCATTTTTTTGATATGGCCTCCGGTCACTTTACCGATGCCAAACCCATTCATCCCAATTATATTGAATCTGCAGAAAGCAGGCTATTCGCCGAAATTTTGGAGACCTCCTACGAAGAGGCAGCCCGGATGACCCTAACCGCCACCCTTCGCAACCAACTGTTAATAAAAATCATAGCTTATTATTCCCTGCATCTCGGCATCCCGCTGCCACTAAAATCGTTGGAGGTGTTGCGCGAACTCTTTTCCTGATTCGCGATTATTGTTGTCAAATCGAAAATCTTGTACAATTGGCCCCATGATGCATCGGTTTGATTTACTGATCATTAAAAATTAGCTTCCCTACAATGGCCCCACCGATTGCTTTCCAATTTTATTTAATATAAAATGCAAGGTAGGGTCTCAATTTTTGTAAGTGGAATTGCCATTCACAATTTTTTCAGTACTTTTGCTAGATATTAAATTCAGTATGACCGTAACAAAACTTCCTACGACGAAGAAGAACATCTTCGTGACAATGATGGAGATTGCAGAGGAATACAAGGCGACCAATCTTGTAGATCCAATGTCGGGTCTTCCTTGTCCGGACGATTTAATCAACCTTGTTGACAAATACATGCGGGCAGGAAACAACGACTTTTCTCCAAGTGAAGGGGTCGGTTCTCTGAGAGAGCAAATTGCTTCTATATTTAACCTTCAGAACAATACTGACTTACACGCCGAAACCGACCTTACCATCACCGCCGGCCCTCTGCAGGCCATGTCTACCGCCATTGCCACCTTTGTCAAGGAGGGCGATGAAGTAATTTTGTTTGAACCCGTTCAGGAGTCCTATGCCCAGCTGATTGAAATGACAGGAGGACGTCCGATCTACATCAACCTGAAACATCCTGATTACCGGATCGATTGGGATGAGGTAAAAAAGACGGTAACGACCAAGACGAAGATGATCGTTATCAATAATCCTCAGAACCCGATCGGTCAGATTTTCAGTCTGGAAGACTTTGACCAGCTCAAACGAATGACCAATGGCACACGCCTTGTCATCCTCAGCAACGAGACTTTCGGTAACATCGTCTACGATGGCAACCGTTTCAACAGTGCGGCCTCCATACCGGAACTTGCCGCCAAGAGCCTGGTAGTTTCCTCTTTTGGAGCCATGTTCAACATCAATGGCTGGGGCATCGGCTATATTGCCGGTCCGGAAAAGCTGATGACAGAATACCGTAAAACACAGCAATACCAAGGGTTCAGTGTCAATACACCTGCACAGTATGCATTGGCCGAATACTTGAAACAGGGACAGAACTTCAAGGAGATCAATGCCTTTTACCAAAGCAAGCGCGATTATTTTATCGAACTGCTGGCCGGAAGCAAGTTTGAACTGATCCCAACCAAATCAACCATCTATCAGCTTTTGGATTACAGCAAAATTTCGGACGAACCCGATACCGAGTTTGTCATGAGACTGGCCAAAGAGTACCAGGTTGCCACCATCCCCTTCTCCGCTTTTCAGCACGAGAAAACAAAGATGCAGATGATAAGAATCTGTTTTGCCAAAACCAATGATTTGCTTGAAGATGCAGCCTACCGGCTGAAAAATGTACCGGTACGCTTCACTAAAGTTTAGAGTACTTCGAATACTTAGAGTACTTCGAATACTTAGAGTACTTAGAGTACTTAGAGTACTTAGAGTTGGGGACGCACGAAGATTTGATTTTTATATTAGAATAAAATAGTGCCAAAAGCATAACTTCAAGTACTTGAAGTACTCCAAGTACTTGAAGTACTTTTTTTACGGGGCCTCATAGTTCAAGGGATAGAACGGAAGTTTCCTAAACTTTAGATTCGCGTTCGAGTCGCGGTGAGGCTACAAATCAAAATCCAATCATCTGAATATCAGGGGTTGGATTTTTTATTTGTGCCAATTTAAAAATCTATGGCACAACACGTATTAATTTTGAATAATATTAGGTCTTAAATCCGATTGTACTATTCTACTTACCCACACAATTATTGTCTCATGAAAAAAAGATTCGCATGGCTCTGGGCCATTTGGACCCTGGTTGGTATCGCTTTAATTTACGGGGTCTCGATGGCCGATTCAAAGAACAGTGCCACCACCGCCATTGCCAATGTATTGAGTCTGTCGCCCCTGTTTGGCATTTTGCTTGCCCTGGGATCCCCAAAAGCCGCCGGACAGTTCAGGGATTGGTTGCAGAAAGAGAAAAATTCGCTGCTATATGTGGCCGGCGGAATATCCTCTCTGTTTATCCTGCCGGGATTGATAACAGGAAAATTCGACCCTTACTATTCCGCCATTTTTACGGCCATTGTATTCTCCGTTTTTGGCGTCTTGAAAGAGGCGGTCAAACAGCAATTTTCACTCTCCTGGACCGATCTGGTGATCTGGATTCTGCTCTGGATTCCCTTCGACCTGCGCTGGTCGATGGAGATGCTCCCGGCCACCAACGACACCTACACCTGGTGGTCAATTGCCGTTTCTGTGATCGGCGTCATCGGCTGGTATGGCTACCGCAGGGCGGATATTGGCTTCAATCTGATTCCCAAATGGAAGGATCTTGGCATTGCACTGATGGCTTTGGGACTGGTGATGGTGATGGTGGTTCCTCCCGGTCTGCTAACGGGATTTCTTTCCTTCAACATCCCCCAATCTTACAACATTCCCAAACTCACCATCCATTTTGTCGGACTATTCCTGACAGTTGCACTGCCTGAAGAGCTCTTTTTCAGGGGAATTCTGCTTCGTGGCCTCGACAAGGTATTTTCCAAAAAATGGATCCCGCTGGTGGTATCCTCCCTGGCCTTTGGCCTGATGCACTGGAACAACGCAAGTACCTTGCCCACCCAGATAACCTATGTCTGTTTGGCAGCCGTCGCCGGAGTGGGATATGGCTGGGCCTACAGAAGGAGTGGAAACAACCTGCTGGCAGCCATCCTGGTGCACACCCTGGTCGACTGGACCTGGAAGCTATTTCTGGCAAAATAAGCTATCAATCATTCATTGAAACATAAACTTCACAACTTCCGTTTCATTTTTAAAATTCTTGGTGAAACCTTGGAACCTTTGAGACTTAATGGCTATTTTTTTCTTGCCTCGAAGAGACAAAGTCACCAAGGAAAAACCAGGAAGTCCGGAAAAACAGGATGTTCAACAGTACAAATTAATCACCACCAAAATGGAAAATCAAAAAAACTGGCACCAGAAACACCACGAAACCTTAAGTTTTGGCAGTCATTTGGCCGATTCGGTCGCCAAAGGAATGGGCTCCTGGAACTTCATCATCGTCCAAACCATCCTGGTGGTACTCTGGATGGGACTCAACCTCGTTGGCTATGTCTACCACTGGGATGTGTATCCCTTTATCCTGCTTAACCTGGTTTTCTCGACTCAGGCCGCCTATGCCGCACCGATCATCATGATGTCCCAGAACAGGCAAAACGACAGGGACCGGGTTCAGGCCCAGGCCGACTACCAAACCAACATCGATGCCAAGCTGGAAATTGAGGCCTTGTCAAAAAAGCTGAACTCACTGGAGGTAGATAAACTGGACAAGATCCTGAAAATGTTGGAGGAGCAAAACACAACGTCAGTTAAATAGTTGCTGCCCCCGGCAGTATCCTGCTATTTTTTCAATGCCCCGGAGAAAAAGGCATCCACTGTTCTGTTGAATTCATCTGCATAGTCAATCAGGGTACTGTGGCAGGAATTCGGCAGTATCCACAAATTGGCGTGGGGAATGGATTGAAATATCTGAACCGTATGTTCCACCCTGATCAGGTCGTGGTCTCCGCCGATAATGAGCGATGGGCATTTGATGGATTGAAGTGTCTTGAGGGGAACATTCGGCTGGTACCAATCCAGCAAGAACAGCTTCCAGTCGTTCTTTTCCCTGGTGGTCTTGATTTTGCTGGCATCCATCGTTTCGAAGTGCCGTTTGTCACCTTTCCAGAAATCCGGAACGATGGCCGTAGAGTCGGGCCAAAGATTGGCTCCCGTCGAGGCCAGTTTGATCACCTTACCAG
>Ga0214219_1000261_pt1 | contig 24801 bp, 23 predicted proteins | sample TroBogypolimnion_26_FD_153057 | JGI IMG/M metagenome (GOLD analysis project Ga0214219, IMG submission 153057) | Freshwater microbial communities from Trout Bog Lake, WI - 25JUL2007 hypolimnion | ecosystem: Environmental > Aquatic > Freshwater > Lake > Hypolimnion/Profundal zone | place: Trout... | reverse complement strand
CTTCAGCGCATTCCTGCGTTTCAGCCCGAAAGGGAGTGCAAATGTATAGCGTTTTTTTATCCTAAACAAACCTTTTATTGCGTTTCTTTAAAAAAAATCGGCCTTTACTGCTGCATCAATTTTCCAATTCTGAATCCTCAATGCTTGCCTCAAAGAACTTCGCTTAATTTCGGTGTGACATCGCTGTCAATTTCTTTCCTTAAACGTGGGTGCAAAGATATACACTTTTGCTTTCCAGCAATGCTTCGGATTTCTTTTTTGCAAAAAAGACAAATATTTTATCTATCTGATTTAAATTCAGTTGATTATTTGTTTAATAATCTTCCTAAATCGATATAAATTGTTGATGCAGGAGATTTCACGGTAGTGAAAAATTAATCCTGGCATCGAAAATTTCCAAAAAAAGCTTCAGGATCATTTTTTTTACCTCTTGAAAATCGGCGGCACTTCCCAATTCCTGCTGCATGGAGGTCACTCCCTTGTCTACAATTCCACAAGGATGGATGTACCTGTAGTAGTCCATATCTGTATTCACATTCAGCGCAAATCCGTGCATGGTCACAAAACGGGAGCTTTTTACCCCGATGGCACAGATTTTTCTGGCCGACAATTTGTCTGTATCAAGCCAAACTCCTGTTGCATGAGGATCCCTTGAAGAGACAATACCATATTGAAGAAGGGCACGAATAACCACCTCCTCCAGATTATGTATGTATTGTCTCAATCCCATCCCAAAAATTTCGAGATCGAGAATCGGATAGCATACCAGTTGTCCGGGTCCATGAAAAGTGATGTCTCCTCCCCGGTTTGTTTGGTAGAAACTAATCTGCCTGTCGGCCAGCTGGGCACTGTTGAGCAACAGATTTTTGTTTTCGCCGCTTTTCCCCAGCGTATAAACAGGCGGATGTTCTACAAACAACAGATATCCGGGTGTTGGTTGGCGTTCCGCTTCAGGCAGCCTATCATTTACCAGCTTCAGCTCAACGATCTCTTTCATCAGTTGTTCCTGCCTTTTCCAGGTGATCCCGTATTCGCAAAGACCAAGATCAGAAAATTGGAGTGTTCTCATTTCAGCCCTTTAAAGCAAATGTTTTTCAGCATGATAGGAAGAACGAACAAGCGGGGCACTCTCCACCACGCTGAAACTGCGGGCCAAGCCTTCCGTTTTGTAGTAGGCAAACTGGTCGGGGTGAAGATACTCCGCAACCTCCAGGTGTTGCTTCGTCGGTTGCAAGTACTGCCCTATGGTAAGTATCTCACAGCCGGCACCACGCAGATCATCCATGCACTGTAAAACTTCCGTGCTGGTTTCACCAAGACCTACCATGATACCTGACTTCGCGACGACTCCCAACGAACCGATGATTTCAATCACCTGCAGGCTGGTCCGGTATTTGGCCCTGCTTCTGACCAGGGGAGTCAGCCGTTCGACCGTTTCGAGGTTGTGAGAGATGATATCAGGTTTCTCGATAGCGATCCGTTCAATAAACTCTTTCCTGCCGTCAAAATCAGGGATCAGCACTTCGATGGTCACACCGGGATTGACTTCCCGGATCTGCCGGACCGTAGCAGCCCAGTGTGCCGCACCGCCATCCGGCAAATCATCCCTGTCGACAGAGGTAATCACCACGTGTTTCAGACCCATCAGGCGAATGGATTCAGCCACCTTGGCCGGTTCCCCACAATCCGGGGGCAGTGGTTTCCCCGTCAGGGTGGCACAAAACTTACAGGATCGTGTACAGATTTCGCCCAAAATAAGGAAAGTGGCCGTACCCACCCCCCAGCACTCGCCCATGTTTGGGCACCTCCCGCTGGAACAGATGGTGTGCAGGTGGTTTCCCTCCACAATCTGTTTGACCTGTTTATAATTGTTGCCAGAGGGAAGTTTGATCTTCAGCCAATCTGGTTTCTGCCGTCTTTCCATACAATATACTATAAGCGAACAAAGATAATCAGAATTATCGATCCGATCCCTGAGACTAACGAAGGGACAATATGGGGTTTTCGATTTTGGAGGAAGCCAACACCGTGACCATAAAGGCGAAATAATGTGATCCGGCATTGTGCCTCATTTTTATTTACATTTGGGCTGTCCAATCATACAATCTGCTGATGAATACGATATCCGTTATAAAAAAATTCCCTTCCAATTTCTGGTATGCCAATGCCATGGAGTTGTTCGAAAGATGGGCCTTCTATGGGTTCTACATGCTTTTTGCCCTTTATCTGACCGGCTCCACAGACCATGGGGGATTAGGGTTCAGCCAGACCCAGAAGGGGCTGATGATGGGAATTGGTACCGCCATCCTCTACTTTTTGCCGCTCATTACGGGAGCCATTGCCGACAGGATCGGTTACCGCAAAACGCTTTTTATTGCCTACAGCCTTTATACCGTAGCATTCCTGACGATGCCTTTGTTCAAGAGCTTTTCGGCGGTCTTTGTACTCTATCTTTTCCTGGCCATCGGTTCAGCACTATTCAAACCAATCATCTCTGCCACTGTGGCCAAGACCACCAGTGCGGAAACTTCCTCCATTGGATTCGGCATCTTTTACATGATGGTCAACATCGGAGCATTTGTTGGGCCATTCGTCACGAGTTTCTTCCGGAAATATTCGTGGGACTACGTTTTCTACGCTTGTGCCGCCGTGATTGCCTTCAATTTTGTTCTATTGATTTTTTTGTTCAAGGAGCCCACCAGGGAAAAAACCGGTGAAACCCGCCTGAGTCTAATCCATGAGCTGAAAAGGCTGAAGGGCAATATTCAGGAGGCACTGTCCGACTGGCGTTTTTTCCTCTTCCTGTTGATTATTGCAGGGTTCTGGACCATGTATTACCAGCTCTTTCTCTCATTGCCAGTTTTTATAGACCAATGGGGAAATACACACTCCGTGTACAACTTCCTGCACAGTATCTCGCCCTGGCTCGCAGCCAAAATGGGATCTGCCGACGGCACCATACCCGCAGAACTGATGGTCAATGCGGATGCAGGCTTCATCATCATCTTCCAGATCATTGTCTCTTCAATTGCCATGCGCTACAAGCCCCTGCGGGTGATGACGACAGGTATCGTCATTGCCTCCATTGGCATGGGTCTCTGCTTTTCTACGCAAAGTGGGTTGCTGATGCTGCTCTTCCTGATGCTTTTTTCCTTTGGGGAGATGTCAAGTTCACCCAAAATAACGGAATACATAGGCCGGATCGCTCCCCCCAATAAAACGGCATTATACATGGGTTGCTCCTTTATCCCGGTAGCCATCGGCTCTTTTTTTGCCGGATTCGTATCAGGAAACCTCTATCAGTCATTGTCAGACAAAATATCTCTGGCCCAAAGAGAAGCCGTTTCACGAAATTTTCAGATACCTTTGATCAGTGAACATTTTTCACAAAATGACTACCTTTATGCTGCTGCCCAAAAAATGGGGATGAACAATGAACAATTCACTCAATTTCTTTGGGATAAATATCATCCCTCCTCCATCTGGATGGTGATAACCGGGATAGGGATTGGCGCGGCCACTCTACTCTTTTTGTACGATCGTTTTGTCAGGAAACAAGCTACCAATTCATGAAGAAAAACTTTTTGGATCGTATCCTTTTCTGCAACAGGCCGCTGCTTCCGGTAATGGTCGGTATGCTATTGTGGATGATGCCGGCCTTGTCTGCCTTTTCACAGGAAGAATCCAGGGATTTTTTCAGTAGTGAACCGTTCAATGCCCAAGCGGCAGGAAGCCTATCCATTGCCGTCGATAACCTCAATTTTTTCAAGAACAACGAATACAAGAGCAAATATGTGAATGGATATACCCTGACGGGAAGCTGGATCCGTCCCAAACTGCTTTACTATCCCGATAAAAATTTTCGCCTTGAACTGGGTGGCCAGCTCCTTGCCTACAATGGGCGTGACGATTACAAATTATATCCCTGGTTTTCGGCGCTCTACCAGCCGGCAAAAAATCTCTCCTTTCGGATGGGGAATCTGAACCAGGACGGGAATCACGGGTTGCCCGAACCACTGATGGACAGTGAACATTTTATCTGGGACAAGCCGGAAGCAGGCATTCAAACAAAATTCAGGAACAACAGATGGGCGGTGGATATGTGGATCGACTGGCAAACACTTATTTTTGCCGGGGATCCCTACAAGGAGAAGTTTACCTTTGGGACAGTCGCTGAACTGACCCTGCACCGGTCGGATGAGTCAAGTCTCTCATTGCCAATCACCTTCAACGGATTGCACGAAGGCGGCGAAATTGACAACGCCCCAGGGTTGGCCAAGACCCACATTGCCCTGTCTGAAGGACTAAAATACAAAGGAAATCTGGATGGACCCATCCTGAAATCGTGGGAATTTTCGGGATTCCTTCTCCAATCAACCTATCCACAAGGCGAAACCGGCTTGCCCGGCAAAAGTGGAAACGCAGTTTTTCTGCAGTCCTCTTTAAACACAGATTATGGAAGTTTGGCCCCCGGCTTTTGGCAGGGAAATAACTTTTTTACACCCCTCGGAATGCCCCTCTACCAAAATGGGGCAATCGGCCAACAGGTTAGTGTCAGTTCCAACAGGTTGTGGATTTTCTCCTACAGGTACGACCGCACCATCTTCGATCAGAGTAAATTTGGTTTCAACTTCAACATGTATTACGACCCTGTTACACAAAAAAAATCCAACAACGAATCACTCTACCTGATGATCAATCTCTCCTTTTTGTGCAAAAAATCTGCCAATTAGACTTACCTAAGTCCCAAACACCCTTTTAACGGCTGATATTGTATCACTTATTTTTTTTCAGGAGTTGTTGTTTTGAAAAAAAAAGCTACTTTTGCAGTCCCGATTTTATCCTAATTTGTCGTTGTACGGATTGGAAGCGGTATCAACCTTAGCAAAAATTTATCGGACAGTGGATTCCGGTGAACTGATACAGCAAAAATTCGACAGGTGAACCGACAAAAAATGGATTGTATCACATTATAAATTGAACCGAAAGTGGACACTTTAAGTTACAGAACCGTATCGCTAAACAAAGCAACGGTACAAAAAGAATGGATTGTGGTAGATGCCACAGACCAGATCCTGGGTCGATTGTCAAGTAAGATTGCATTGGTGCTCAGAGGCAAACACAAACCAGGTTATACGCCCCACGTCGACTGTGGTGACAATGTCATCGTGATCAACGCTGAGAAAGTTCGCCTGACAGGCAACAAGATGAAAGGCAAAGTTTACATTCGCCACACGGGTTACCCGGGCGGACAGCGTTTTACGACTGCTGAGGAACTGATGACCAAACATCCAGCCCGCATGGTTGAAAAGGCGGTAAAGGGTATGTTGCCAAAGAATAGTCTTGGAGCCAAGCTGTTCACCAATTTGCATGTTTTTGTGGGGGCTGAGCACAACATGGTCGCACAGCAACCAAAAGTTATTAACCTTGACAATATTAGATAAGTATCATGGAAGTTATTAACGCTTTAGGCAGAAGAAAAACTGCTGTTGCCCGTGTATATCTTACTGACGGCAAAGGAAATATCACCATCAACAAGAGAGAATTGAACGAATATTTTCCTATTGGCACACTTCAATACGTTGTACAGCAACCCCTGTTCCTTTGCGAAGTTGCCGGTCAATATGACATCAAAGTCAATCTCGACGGCGGTGGTCTTACTGGTCAGGCTGAAGCACTTCGTTTGGGCATTTCCCGTGCACTGCTGAAGATCAATGCCGATTATCGTCCAAAACTGAAGGCCGCCGGATTTTTAACCCGTGACCCACGCGAGGTGGAACGTAAAAAACCAGGTCAGCCAAAAGCACGCAAGAGATTCCAATTCTCGAAACGTTAATCGATTTAAGCACTTTTTATTTTTAATAACAGGTTTAGCATCTAAATTTCCCGGACTCCTTACCAGGACTACCAGGGGATTGACTGAACAGAACGTAAACAAATTATTATGCCAAGAACAGAATTTAAGCAATTGCTGGATGCAGGCGTCCACTTTGGTCACCTCAAACGCAAATGGAATCCAAACATGGCTCCCTACATCTTCATGGAGAAGAACGGGATCCACATCATCGACCTGCAAAAAACAATTGTCAAAATTGACGAAGCCGCCGATGCCCTCAAACAGATCGCCCGTTCAGGCCGCAAGGTGATGTTCGTCGCGACCAAGAAACAGGCAAAAACCATTGTTGCCGAAAAGGTATCTGCAGTAAATATGCCCTATGTGGTTGAACGCTGGCCCGGTGGTATGCTTACCAACTTCCCAACCATCCGCAAGGCTGTGAAGAAGATGTCGACCATCGACAAGATGATCAAGGATTCCAGCTGGGACAACCTGTCCAAACGCGAAAAACTTCAGATCTCCCGTCAAAGGGCCAAACTGGAAAAGATCCTGGGTTCCATCGTTGACCTGACCCGCTTGCCTGCAGCACTTTTCATCATTGACGTGATGAAGGAAAAAATTGCAGTACGCGAAGCTCAGCGCCTGAGCATCCCCATCTTCGGTATGGTGGATACCAATTCCGATCCAAACGGCATCGATTTCGTCATCCCTGCCAACGACGACGCATCCCAATCCATCGATCTGATCGTTGGCATCATGTGCGACGCCATCAAGGACGGTCTTTCTGACCGCAAAGTGGAACGCGAAAAAGACGAAACCGACGAGAAACCACTCTCTACCCTCAAGAAAGGTCGCAAGGCAGTCGCCAAAATCATCGTTGAAGACGATGAAGAGGTAGAAGCCGACGACAAGGATGAGATTCTGGAAGACGAACTGGAAGCAATTCTGGAAGACGAGGATCTTGTTGAAGAAGAAGAGGATGAAGATCTTGCTGAAGAAGCAAAGTAATTTTTTATAAGAAAATTCCAAATATTTATAGCTGACATGGAAATTAGTACAGCAGATGTAGTCAAACTGCGCAAGGCAACTGGCGCCGGAATGATGGATTGCAAAAACGCTTTGGCCGATGCCGAAGGAAATTTTGATCGTGCGGTAGAAATCATCCGCGAAAAAGGCAAACTGGTAGCCAGCAAACGCGCCGACAGGGAATCCTCCGAAGGAGTCGTGCTGGCCAGGGTATCTGCCGATCATACTTTTGGAGCCATCATTTCACTGAACTGTGAAACAGATTTCGTTGCCAAGAATGAAAATTTCGTTGCCCTTACCAACAGAATCATCGAAGAGGCAATTGCACACAAAAGCACGAGCCTGGATGCGGTGAAAGCACTTATTTTAGATGGTCGTACCATTGGCGAACAAGTTCTGGAACAAACCGGTATCATCGGAGAAAAGATCGAATTGCCTTTCTACGAATGCATTGCCGCAGCTTGTGTGGTTCCTTACATCCACCCGGGAAACAAACTGGCTACGCTGGTTGGTTTCAATAAAGTGGTTGATGTTCAGGTTGGTAAAGACATCGCAATGCAGATTGCCGCAATGAGCCCTGTTGCCATTGACAACAACGATGTTGCTCCCGAAATCGTTGAACAAGAGTTGAAGATTGCCAAGGAAAAATTTCGTTTGGAAGGCAAACCCGAAAACATGCTCGACAAGATTGCTCAGGGTGCGCTGAACAAATTCTTCAAAGAAAGTACCTTATTGAACCAGGACTTTGTGAAAGACAACAAGATGACGATCCGTCAATATCTTGGAAGCGTAGACAAAGACCTTAAAGTAACTGAGATCAAACGTTTTACATTGAATGTCTGATCGTAGTATTCCCCCTGATAAGAAAGCCTCCCCACGGAGGCTTTTTTTTTAATCCTCCGCTCCGGGAACCCGATTAAGGTTTGTTATCAAAGATTTTTAGTATAAATTTGTATTAAATAAAGCAATCATGATAAAGTACAACAGAGTCGTTTTAAAGCTTTCGGGAGAATCCCTTTTGGGAAAATTGCAGCACGGAATTGACCAGGAGGTCCTTGCCGATTATGCCATGCAAATCAAGGAGATTATATCCATTGGAATTGAAGTGGGAATTGTCATCGGAGGAGGAAACATCTTCAGGGGATTGAGCGGCACTGCCAAGGGATTCGACCGCTGCAAGGGAGATCAAATGGGAATGCTTGCCACTGTTGTCAATAGTCTGGCCTTGGCCTCAGCCCTTGAATCACTTCAGATAAAAGCCAGGGTACTCACTGCGATTGCCATGCAACCCATCGGCGAATTTTACACCAAGGAACTGGCCATCAAAGCCCTCGAAAAAGGTGAAGTTGCCATCTTTGCCGCCGGTACCGGAAATCCTTTCTTCACGACCGATACCGCAGCCTCACTCCGTGCCATTGAGGTCGGTGCAGATGTCATGTTAAAGGGAACCAGGGTAGACGGAATATATACCGCCGATCCTGAAAAGGAGCCGACTGCTGTCAAGTTTGAAAAAATATCCTACGATGAGATCTATACCAAAGGTTTACGCGTAATGGACCTCACCGCCACAACCCTCTGCAAGGAGAACAATCTTCCCATCATCGTCTTCAACATGGACAAAAAGGGAAACCTGCTGAAAGTCGTGCACGGAGAACCTGTAGGAACCTATGTCTACAACGATTAGTTTCACAATTAAAAATATTTTTCCGCTGACACAATTGTAAAACCTGCGCTCTATGAATGAGGAAATTCAAATGTTGATGGACGAAACCATCGAAAGGATGGAACACGCACTGGCCCACCTGGACCACGAACTGGCTCATATCCGGGCTGGGAAAGCCTCCCCGCGAATGATTGAAGGAGTGATGGTAGATTATTATGGCGCGATGACGCCACTGCCGCAAGTGGCCAACATCAGTACACCCGATGCCAGAACCATCGCCATCCAGCCATGGGAGAAAAAAATGATTCACACCATCGAACGCGCGATTATCAATTCCAACCTTGGATTCAACCCCGAAAACAATGGGGAGATCATACGCATCAATGTTCCGGTACCCACGGAGGAGCGCAGGCGAAGCCTGGTGAAAGATGCCCACAAGGAGAGTGAAACAGCGAAGGTCAGCGTAAGATCCACGCGTAAGGATGGCAACGACTTCCTGAAGAAGTTGCTCAAAGGCAAAGAGATTTCGGAAGACGAGGAGAAGATTGCCGTAGAGGAGATCCAAAATCTGACGGACAGCTATACCAAAAAGATTGAAAGTATGCTTCAGGCCAAGGAAAAAGAGATTCTTACCATCTGACAGAAACAGCACACCGGAATTTCCTGCCAACTCAGCGGACTTCCAGAAAAAAAAGCCCTGATGCAACGATCAAGGCTTTTTGTTTTTACGGAAATTCTACCGTAAATCATCTTTAGAAACCAGATTTAACTTTTATTGCTTCCTGATCAACAACCAAATGTCGCTGTATTTAGAGAATTGTGCCCTCACCTCCGCAATTCTTGCGCGGGCAGCTCCCTCTTCGGCATAACTATTTCCGCACACACGGAACATCCCACTTTCATTTTTCAGAATAACAGGATGAAAATTCTCGGACGTAAGCGTCTCTTTCAGCCGTTTGGCATTTTCCAACACAGAGAAACTTCCCATGATGACAAAATATCTGTTGGCTCCATAATCAGCCGTCTCACCAGTTGCAGTCGAAAAACGTTCCTCCTTGGAAGAGATATTCGCCGGCTTGCCCTGTTTTGCCGGAGTGGCTGCAGTGGCCTGCGGGACCGGAGTGGTGGCTGCGGGAGCAACCTTTTCCTGGGCAACCGGTATTGGTTTTGGAGCTATTTTCTGGGTTTTACATCCAGCCAGTACGACAAGGAATAACAGAAGCAGTAGATTTAGATTTTTCATACAAATTGAATTTTATTTTTCTGACAAGTTAAGATTGAATGCAATTTGCAAGACATCCAGCAAAGTTCCCCCAATCCCTACGGCTAAATTAGTATTTTTTTGCAAACTTCACCCGGAATATCCAACGGATTTAACTCCCGAAACCGCCAAAAAAAAACTCGTCATAACAAGTTGAGATACATAGTTAATTTTTAATATATTTACATTCATCGATCGTATGGTTCCAATTGAAAGAGAATACCCTTAGATCTCAAGACGCTGAACCTCTTAATTGCCAAACGCCATGAAAAGAAGAACAGATCCACTGATATTCATCGTTGAAGACAATCCTGTTTACAACAAATTGATAATCAATTATTTACAATCCAAGAGATTCAACAGGATCGAGAGTTTTTTCAGTGGAGAGGAGTGTCTGAAGCGAATAGGAGAAAAGCCTGACATCGTGATTCAGGATTATCTGCTGGAAGGAATGGATGGAATTGAAGTCTTAAAACAATTCAAAAAAGTCCACTCTCACGCAGAATTTATATTCCTTTCCGGTCAGGATAGTGTTGACGTTGCTGTTAATACGCTGAAACTCGGAGCATTTGATTACATCGTAAAAGACCAGATGGCTCTCAAAAAACTAGTTGACAAGATCTCGAGGATAATGGCCATGCAGAAACTGCTCAAAAGTAACAGAAGATACAAAACAGGCATTACCCTCTTCTTTGTCGCTTTGGTTGCCCTTATTTTGCTGTTGCTAAGTTTGTCGGTCTTCTTCCCCGGAAAATTCAATTTCTTCAGCTGAACATCCATCTGCCTCATCCATTCCACTGCAAAGCAAATTGTTATTTGGCAGCTTGCTTTTTACCAGTTACGGGCTGCAGTATGGTCAGATATTCCGAGCGATTCGACAGCACCGATTTGGCCCTTGTCAGGTCTGCATCCTCCTTGAATGAGGCAATCACAGCACCTTTCTGGTAATAATAGCGGGTAACGATTTCGTCGGCCAGCACACTGCAAACCTCTTTTCTGAACTTCTTCAGATCCGCATCCACATTGATGACCAATTTTTTGCCAAGCGCATCGAATTCTGCTTTCGTCTCATCGTATGCCCTTTCCCTTTTGGCCGTCTCGATTAGTCCCTTCAGTATTTGACCGCTTCTGGATTCGTAGGTGAATTTTCGCTCCAGAAGGTATTGGTGAAATTCATTGAAAATCTCATCGCTGATTTCAAACTGATCGGGCGGGGCAATGGTATTGTGCGCGGCGGCGAACCTGGTGGCAAAATCAAAAATGAGATTGTCCTGTATCAATTTGTAAGCCAGGTCACACAGAGTGTCCTGCTCCAGTTTGACATCCGGAATGATGCCACCCCCATCAAACACCTTGCGGCCATTTTTGGTGGCAAATTCGTGGATCAGTGAATCAGGAATGGTTCCAACGCTGCCATCCTTGTTCCGGTGCGAATAGTCGAGTGCCTGGATGCATCTTCCACTCGGAATGTAATATTTTGCAGTTGTCACCTTGAGTTTGGTATTGTAGCTAAGATCCCTTGTGGTCTGTACAAGCCCCTTGCCAAAGGTCCTCTTCCCGATGATGACTGCCCTGTCCAGATCCTGAAGCGCACCGGAGACAATTTCCGAGGCGGAGGCTGAGCCCCTGTTTACCAGTACGGCAATCGGGATTAAAGTGTCGACGGGTTGTTCCGTAGCCCTGTAGGTTTTATCCCACTGTGCCACTTTTCCCCTTGTATTGACCACCTCTTCGCCGTGTTTGACAAACAGGTTGACCATCTTAACCGCCTCGCCCAACAAACCTCCAGGATTGGAACGAAGGTCAATTACCAGAGAGGTGGCACCCTTCTTGTCCCTCAAATCCAAAAAAGACTCCTTGATTCGGTCTGCGCAGCCGTCTGTAAAACTGGAAAGGCGGATGTATCCTATTTTATCCCCAACCATACCTGCGTAGGTGACAGGGTCAATTTTGATCTCCTCACGAAGCAGATCCACTTCGAAAGGTTTTTTCGTCTCCGGTCGAAGCATTTTTAATTTGAGCACCTTTTTTGCCGGCCCCTTCAACATAGCCGATACCTCTTCCACGGTAGATTTGTTGATCGTCTTTCCATCCAGTTCCACAAAGATGTCGCCGGCCTTCAGTCCGGCCTTTTGGGCAGGAAATCCTTCGTAAGGTTCTGCCACTACAATTTTGTCTCCCCGCTTGCTGATCAGCGCACCAATTCCACCGTACTCGCCTGTCGTCATGAACTTGAAGTCGTCCATATCCTCCTCCGGAATGTAGGTGGTATAGGGATCAAGCGATTCAAGCATGTCATCGATTCCCTTCTTGATCAGTTTATCTGGTTTGACATCCTCCACATAAAAAAGGTTGAGTTCGCGAAAAAGTGTGTAGAAAATATCGAGGTTTTTGGAGATCTCAAAATTTTTCTGGTCGGTCTTGAAACCCCAGAACGACAATCCCATTACGGCTACCAGCGACAATGCCAGGGCTGCCTTTAAAATCCGGTTCGTCTTCATTTTAATGTTCAATATTATTTTGTAATTGATCGCATCGAAGTTGGCAAAGTTAATAAAAGCTCCCTGATTCATTCCCTTCCGTGAAAATGAAAAGTTAAAAATGAAAAAAACGGAAAGAAATGCCTTGCAGATGGAGCATTCCGTTCTTTGTGTCCATTGTCTGATCAAACATTTCAAGACATATGCGTTAGCACATTCCCTGCAATTTGTCTACTTTTGGAAATAAAATCTGCATTTTGGAAAAAGGTTTGGTGATTCGTTCTACAGGAAGCTGGTACTCGGTCAAAAACGATGACGGAGTGATGATCGATTGCCGCATCAAGGGAAAATTGCGGATGAAGGGGGTGCGGACCACCAATCCTGTCTCCGTTGGCGACAGGATCAGGTACCAGATACAGGAGGACGAGACTACTCCAAGCGGCAAAAGCGGAGTCATCTTTGAAATTGAACCAAGAAAGAACTACATCATCCGCAAATCCTCCAATCTGTCGAAGGAGAGCCAGATCATTGCCGCCAACGTGGATCAGCTTTTCCTGATTGTCACCGTCAACTATCCGGTTACCCTGACGGGTTTTATCGATCGTTACCTCATCTCCGCCGAGGCTTACAGGATACCTGCCGGGATTGTCTTCAACAAGATTGATCTCTATACGCCGGCCGATCTGGAGCGGCTGGAAGAATTGATATACATCTACGAAGGAATCGGATACCGCTGTTTCCGGGTATCAGCAAAAAAACATCAAAACATTGATCAGCTGCTGGAGCAGCTGCAGGGAAAAATAACGCTGTTTTCCGGTCACTCAGGAGTAGGCAAATCCTCTTTGCTCAACTGCCTGAACCCGGAGCTTCAGCTGAAGACCAACGAAATATCCGATCACCACCAGCAAGGCAAACATACCACCACCTTTGCAGAAATGCATCAGCTTTCGGCCGACAGTTACCTGATCGACACACCGGGGATTCGCGGATTTGGGGTGATCGATATGGAAAAAACGGAAATCTCTCACTATTTCCCTGAAATTTTCAGGTTGCTGGATCAATGCCGATTCTTCAACTGCACCCATCTGCACGAGCCCGGCTGCGCCGTCAAGGAGGCCGTAAAAAATGGAAGTATCTCTGCCTCCAGGTACGAATCCTATACCTCTTTGATGGAGGACGACAATGCAAGGTACAGATCGGCTTTTTAGGCGAAAAACCCACAGCCAAACGAATCCGGAACGGTCTGCAAAAGTGTGAACGGAAAAGTGGAAGTTTCGTATACTGAAAGATAAACACAAACAAATATCACATGCAACAACCAGAAGCTCACATATTGGTCATCTTCGGTGCCTCAGGAGACCTTACCAAAAGAAAACTGATTCCCGCACTCTACGAATTGTGCCAGCAAAAACTCCTGTCTGAAAAATTTGCCATTCTGGGAGTATCCCGGACTGACATGACGGATTTGGCATTCAGGGAAAAAATGAGGGAGTTCCTACCGGCCTCCGAACCATCCGATACCGCTTTTTCGAAATTTCTGGAGAGGCTTTTCTACCAGTCTCTGGAAACGTCTGATAAAAACGACTATCCCAAACTAAAAGCCAGACTGGAATTACTGGGCAACGAACTTTTCCTTCCTGCCAATTACATCTTTTACCTCTCGACACCTCCGCAGTTGTACCGGGTCATTCCCCAAATTCTGGCCGAATCCGGGTTGAACGATCTATCGACGGGATTCAAAAGAATCATCATAGAAAAACCCTTCGGAACGGATCTGGATTCTGCCCGCGAGCTGAATAAAAGTCTGCTTACCTACTATTCAGAGGGGCAACTGTTCCGGATTGATCATTACCTGGGCAAGGAGACCGTCCAGAATATGCTGGTAACCCGATTCTCCAACGGCATTTTCGAACCTATCTGGAACCAGAATTTCATCCACCATGTGGAAATCACCTCTGCCGAGACGCTCGGCGTAGAGGATCGAGGAGGTTATTACGACCATTCAGGCGCCCTGCGCGACATGGTTCAGAACCACCTGATGCAGCTGGTCGGAATGGTTGCCATGGAACCTCCCGTCGTCATTGAGGCCAATGCCATCCGCAACGAGGTGTTGAAGGTATTTCAATCAATGCGTCCCATCCTTGAAGCAGACGTACCCTTACAGGTATTTCGCGGACAATATACCCCCTCCCACATCGGAGAGGAGCTGATCAAAGGCTACCGCGAAGAGCATGGCGTGGATCCGCAATCCAGAACCGAAACCTTCGTTGCACTGAAATTCTACATAGACAATTTCAGGTGGGCCGGTGTGCCATTTTACATCCGAACCGGTAAAAAAATGCCCACCAGAGTCACGGAGGTGGTCATCTACTTCAAGACCACCCCCCATCACCTTTTTCAGTACCAATCTGATACAGAACCCATCAACAACCAGTTGGTGCTGCGAATCCAACCCGACGAAGGCATCTTGCTGAAACTGGGGATGAAGGTTCCCGGTGCAGGTTTCCGGGTGCAGACCATGAACATGGATTTTCACTACAACGAACTCTCAGAAAAGTATCTCCCCTCTGCCTACAGCCGCTTGCTGCTGGATTGCATGCACGGCGACGCCACGCTCTATTCGCGCAGCGATGCCGTCGAAAAGGCCTGGGAATATTTTCAACCAATCCTGGATGCCTGGAAAAACAATTGCGACATTCCCATTTATGGCTATCCGGCAGGAACCTGGGGACCAGAAGTAGTTGATCAGCTGGTCGAAAATAGCTTCTGGCGCAAGCCATGCAAAAATCTCGCCCACGATGGCGAATACTGTGAGTTGTAACTTCGTCTTAAGGGAAAAATGGACCATTTGAAAATTTATTCCGATCCGGAAATTCTTGCCAAATCGGTTAGCCAGCAGTTGATGGAGTGGATCGCCAAATCTCCTGCCACCAATTTTCATCTCGCTATTTCGGGAGGCAGCACGCCAAATCTGCTTTTTCAGGAACTGGCCGAAAGATATGCCGATTCGGATTTGTGGCAGAAGACTCATTTCTGGTGGGTGGACGAACGGATGGTGGAATCCGGTGACCCGGAAAGCAATTACGGAACGGCTCAGCGCCTTCTTTTTTCAAGAATTAGTATCCCCGAAAGGAACATCCACCCCATTCACGGAGCGTTGGAGCCAAGCCGGGAGGCTGCCTACTACTCGGCCGAGATTGCTGGCTCCGTCCCAATGAAAAATGGATGGCCCCGCTTTGACCTCGTACTGCTCGGGATGGGTGAAGACGGGCATACTGCTTCCATCTTCCCCGGAAGTCTGGCCTTGCTGAAAGCCGAACATATTTGTGAAGTGGCAATTCATCCGGCCACCCGACAGCTGCGCATCACCCTGACGGGGGAGGTCATCAACCGTGCGGCCACCGTTTGCTTCCTTGTGACAGGGCACGCGAAAGCCGAACGCCTTCGGGAAATCCGTTCAGAAGATGAAAAAGGGAGATCGCTGCCCGCCTTTGGTATTCGGCCTGCAAGTGGTGAACTGTACTGGTTTGCAGATCAGGGAGCGGCAAATTTGTTGCATGGACCCCTGCTGTGAAACAACACATCTCCCTTTTCGTGAAATCATTTGAAGGAGGTTCACTTTGCAATCGATGAATTAACCCTATTTTTGCACTTCCGGCTGGCCATGGAGTGCCGGAAAATTTTTGACAGTAAGACAAACAAATAAAATGCCAAAAGACAGAAGAGCAGGACATCTCATCATGCTTGCGGTAACCCTTATTTTTGGGATGAACATACCGCTCTCCAAATCCCTGTTGCCGGTTTGGATCTCCCCCGAAGGGCTGACTTTGTCGAGGATTCTCTTTGCAACAGGTGCCTTCTGGATCGCCTCCCTGTTCGTTCCCCGAGAGAAGGTACCATTCAAGGACCACCGATTCTTCCTGATCGCTTCGTTGTGCGGAGTATCTTTTAATCAAGGGCTTTTCCTTCTTGGATTAAACATGACCTCGCCCATCGACGCTTCCATCATCATCACCTGTGGACCGCTGTTCGCGATGATTTTTGCCGCCTTACTGCTGAAAGAGCCGATTACAGTTTTGAAAATATCGGGCGTTTTAGTCGGAGCTACAGGCGCTATTTTGCTGGTATACAATGCCCATCATGCATCTGCAGTTCATTCCAGCAGTCTGGCCGGTAACCTGATGGTGTTCGGGAGCTCCGTCATTTATGCATTCTACCTTGTTTTTTCCAAACCCCTGACCCAGCGCTATTCGCCAGTTACCCTGATGAAGTGGATGTTTTTGTATGCATCCGTGATGGTAACGCCGCTTTATCTGGGGAAAGTCATCTCCGCTCCGGTATTTCATCATCCCGAGGTTACGCCTGTGCTGCAGATGATCTACACGCTCTTCATGGCAACCTTTATTACCTATCTGCTGATACCGATGGCGCAGCAACGCATCCGGCCCACCACCGTCAGCATGTACAACAACCTGCAACCATTGGTAGCCTCCTTCGTTACAGTGGCTATAGGAATGGATCACTTCACTGTCATCAAGGGCATCTCTGCCTTGCTAATCTTCTGCGGGGTCTACCTCGTCACCCGCAGCAAGGCCAAACCGGAAGAATTGAAGGGACCACTTGAGGAGTGGGAGGCACCCGAACCAAAAAAAAATGGATTTCATGACACCTGAACGAATGGCGGGAAGAGATAAATAAACTTCCCCGTCTGGCTAATTTATTTTCCCAATCCTGGTTCCGGTATATGCCAATGAACAGGGGCAATTCCGGAAATTTTCAAAAAATATTAAAGTGCCTCCCATTTTTTCATCCAATTGTAAATAATATTGCTATTTTTGCCTCAGAATATAAGATAATGAAGATGATTTCCAACAGTGCCACTTATTTTTGGTTTTATTATCCCGAATTTCAACAGGAGATCGGCTAGTAAGGCATTGTTTGAAACGAAACGATAACATACAAAGAGGTCTCCCGGGTGGAGGCCTTTTTTTTTAGATATGAGATATTCGGTCAGAAAAATTATGGTTCGAATTCTTATCATTCGAAAATCGAAAATCGAAAATTTTTGAAACTATGAGATTGACAGTAGTGGGTTTGGGATTGATTGGGGGCTCGATGGCCATCGACCTGCGGAAAAGCCGTTTCGCCACAGAGATCATTGGGGTAGACAACAGGCCCGAACATGCCACTGAGGCGGAAAAGCTTGGCATTGTGGACAGGGTAACTGATTTTGAAAGTGGCATTAAAGCGGCAGATCTGGTGTTGCTGGCCTTGCCCGTCGATCAGATTATTGCCCTGCTGCCTGTCGTGCTGGATCTAATTTCTCCTTCCTCCACTGTGGCGGATGTTGGTTCCGCGAAGCGGCAGATTGTTGCCTCCGTAGCCAACCACCCCTTGCGTGGAAATTTTGTTGCCACCCATCCGATGGCCGGAACGGAGAACAGTGGTCCTTCGGCGGCTATACCCAAACTTTTTGCGGGCAAACTTACCATCGTTTGTGACCACGAACAGTCACGGCCACAACATCTGGCACTCGTTGAGAAGATGTATCAGTCGCTTGGGATGTCTACCGCCTACATGAGCAGCGATGAACAGGATCATACTACGGCATTTGTTTCACATCTTCCGCACGCGGCAGCCTTTGCACTTGCCAATACAGTCCTGGCCAAGGAGGAGCGTGACATCATCTTTGACCTTGCTTCCGGAGGGTTTCAATCTACGGTCAGGCTGGCCAAAAGCTCACCTGAAATGTGGGGACCCATTTTTCGCCAAAACAAAGATTATGTGGTCGAGGCTGTCACTGCCTACATCCATCATCTGAAGGCATTCAAGGAGGCGCTTAAAAATGATGACGAAGCTCAATTGCTCCAATTCATACGAGAAGCCAACAAAATAAGGACGATTTTAAGTGGAGAGAGTACCTCCATGACAAAAAACGAAGAGACTATCGTAAAACTATACACCAAAAAATAAATTCAAAATGGTCACAAATTTAAAAGTAATGCCCATCAGCCATTGGTTGCCGAAGATTGACAACCCCTTGCTGATAAGTGGTCCTTGTAGTCTCGAATCGGAGGAACAGGCCCTTTCCACAGCACGCGAACTGGCAAAAGACAAACGTGTATTCATCTACCGGGGAGGTATCTGGAAACCTCGCACCAGGCCCGGAATGTTCGAAGGTGTTGGCTCCATCGGACTGGAATGGCTGAAACTGGTCAAGCAGGAAACCGGTTTGCTGACCGGTACCGAAGTCGCCAATGCGCAGCACGTCGAAGAGTGTCTGAAAGCAGGGGTCGATGTAATGTGGATCGGCGCGCGCTCCACAGCCTCACCATTCGTGGTGCAGGAAATTGCAGATGTATTGAAGGGTACCGATCAGATCATCATGGTAAAAAATCCTGTCAATCCCGATGTCCAGCTTTGGGTCGGTGCATTGGAGAGATTGAATCAAGCAGGTCTAAAGAATCTGGTGGCCATTCACCGCGGTTTTACGCCCTTCAGCGATACCAAATACCGCAACTTCCCCAACTGGAAAACTGTCATCGAGCTGAGGCGTCTGCTTCCCAATCTGCCAATCATCTGCGATCCCAGCCATATTTCAGGCAAAAGGGAGTACCTCTTCGAGATTTCCCAAAAGGCCTTCGACATCGGTTTGGACGGACTGATGCTTGAATCGCACATCGATCCATCCTGTGCACTGAGCGACAAGGAACAACAGGTTACGCCGGCTGAGCTAGGTAAGATCCTGGACAAGCTGGTGATCAGGTATGCCAATTCGGAAGATCCTCAGTTCGAGAACAAACTGGAAAATCTTCGTGGCCGCATCGATGCGATTGACCACGAAATCATGGAGGTGTTGGCACAACGAATGGGTATCGTCAGACAGATCGGCCAATACAAAAAGGAGAACAAGGTCACCGCCTTGCAGATCAACCGCTGGGCGCAGATCATGGAAGACCGCAGTCATCTGGCAGAGAAACTGGATCTGGATGATGCCTTCATCAAGGCATTGTTTCAATTGATCCACGAAGATTCTGTCCGCCAGCAATCGGATATCATGGACAACGACTAAGGCGGGACTGTCGGACTGGGAGGAGCTCAGGACTATAGGACTATAAGACTTGGACGACTAGGAAGTGTAGAACGAAGAGTGAAGAGTTGAGAGTGGCACCGGTAGAGACGTGGCATGCAACGTCTAGCCTGATTTTTGACCACCCTGAATTTATTAACCCGGAGTTGGGCCATCAGCGCGCCCAACTCCGGGTTTCTCATGTTGGAATGTATTGGGAGATGGAGGGATCTGCCTTTTCAGGAACCCTGGATTGTACCCTCAGGCAATTGGGCGGCAATTTTGCTGATTGCCTTTGAAACAGCCGGTTGAATTTTTGAATAGGGAAGCTCCTCCTTGCCAATGTAAATCAGCATGACGGCCAATTTGACACCGGAGCGGTTCAGTGATTCATAGAGGTTGGATTTGTTTAGCCTGTAGGACTCCCTGATCATTCGTTTCAGACGGTTGCGGTCGACGGCATGCCTGAATAACTTCTTTGAAACGGAGAATCCTGCCTGGGCAGGTGATTCAGTAGGCAGCGCTTCAGCAATTTTCCAAACAATTCTGAGCGGATAGGACAGAAAGCTATTTCCTGAGAGAAACAGCTCTCCCATCAATTTTTGACTGCACAACTTTTCATCCTTTCGAAAAGTCAGGGAAACGAACTCTGTCAAGTGACTACTTGTGGTTTTTATTGAAATCTGCGATGTATTTATCCAATGCGGATGTCATGGAAGGGGTTTCCGGGAGCGGAGCTTCGATGTCGACATTCAGTCCGGCATCCCTGACAGCCTTCGCCGTAGCATAACCAAATGTGGCAATTTTTGTCTCGTTTTGTTTGAAATCAGGAAAATTGTCGAACAATGATTTGATATCAGATGGACTAAAAAATACCAGCACGTCATAATTGACGTCCTTTAAATCCGACAAATCGCTGCAAACAGTACGGTACATGACAGCCTGCTTGAAATTCAGACCCACAGAGGTCATCTTCTCGGGGACCTCATCCTTGTGCATGTCTGAAAGCGGAATCAGAAAAGTCTCTTCCTTGTGTTTAACCAATACCTCCAGCAATTCGGAAAATTTGCCCGGAGCATAGAATATTTTGCGTTTCCTGTAGACGATGTACTTCTGCAGGTAATGTGCCGTCGCCTCCGAGATACAGAAATATTTCATGGTATCCGGAATAACCACCCTCATCTCCTGAGACATACGGAAGAAATGATCAATGGCGGTGCGACTGTTGAAGATTACGGCTGAAAAATCCAGGATATTAATCCGTTCTTTTCTAAAATCCTTCGCTGTAACCCCTTCAACGTGAATAAAAGGACGAAAATCGATCTTCAAATTGTTCTTTGCAGCCAAATCATTGTAAGGCGAATTTTGAAAATTCGGCTCAGGCTGAGTAACTAATATCTTCTTGATTTTCAATTTTTTACTATTTTAATATTTTCAATTTTCCTCTGTTTCAGCCACCGATCGCCAATTTGACCACCAATAGGATTGGAAGAATTTCAAGGGTGCAAAGGTACAAAATCAAATAGAATATTGAAATACCTTCCCGAACAGCAAAATAAATACTTCGTATGATGGACATTAAATAGAAAATGACAATCAGAACCGGAACGATGAAAAGCGAAAACGGACCAAAAGCCGGTACCATGGAGTGAATCGTGGCGACTGGCAATAAAATCATTCCCAAAACATTGTGAAACAACATCATGTTAAAAACCAACTCTCCCGTCGTTTCACGTTGTGAAAAAACAGACCCCAGCAATTTGTAAAGCAATATTTTGAGCATAAAATAGCCGTTACCTACCAAAAAGAGGATCAGGTAGAACTCAATTCCGGCAAAGCCGATACTCATCCCATTGTCCCTGGCAATCAGATAGATTGAAAACGGGAGGAGAAGGAAGAAGATCAGGTTCAGCCTGAACATGCCGAAATTATTGCTATAGCCCCTTTCCCTGTATAGCCTTGCAGCTGCAGAGAAGTTAAAAATACTCTGGAAGACCTGAACAATGTATTTTGAGAATCCGAATTTCAGGGAGGCAAAAATGACCCAGCCAATGACGACAAGGAAAAAAGTCCAGTCCTGGGTCTCTGCCTTCATCGGTTTCCCCACAAAACCATAGGGCTTACCGGGTTGTTCGGCCACCGCACGGCGATGTGAAAGAGAATCAACAGGAACCGGAGTAAAACTAAAAAAATTGAGGGTATCCCCTTCGGCCTGGTAATAACCCGGATTGCCGGTAAAAATATTGACGGACACGTCACGTTCAGGACCACTGCTTTGTATTTCAGTCGTTTTGATACTCCTCACGAGCGTCTGCCTGGTACTCTGCCGAACGGCAACAGGCTCCGTTTTTTTTCCCGATATCTGCTGGTGGTACTTCTCTGCTGCGCGCAGGATGGCGTCCTCTTCCCGCGAAGGCTTTTCGGGTTGGGCTACTGATTTGGTCGTAGACTGCTCCCTTTTGCTTTTTTTTTGTGCAAGCACCTTTGCTCCCTTGCGGGGAGTTTGCCTGGTTTTGGCCCTTGTAACCGACAAAGGTGATGTGGAGAGAAGCAGCATTGCACGATTAAATATTGAGCCGCAAAGATAGCAAAAAGAGATTTGTGATGCTCGCTTCAAATGAAATTGCCTCTATTTGCCCATCACATTGGATACGATTGCATTTCCATTTGGCAATTCCATTCGGGAATTAAAAAACAAATAGTTACCAGCGGAATTATCAAATCCATATCTTTGCCGGATGGAAAGTAAAAATCAGCCGGGTATCTATTTTGCTCCCTTGCAGGAATCTACCGACTTTGTCTACCGAAAGGCACATGCCCTCCATTTTGGAGGCATTGACAAATATTTTTCTCCCTACCTTTTGTTGCAGAAAGATGGGGTGATTAAAAAATCCCACCAGCGCGACACGGCTCCGGAAAACTGTACCGGTTATGCGCTGATTCCGCAGATCATGACCGAAAATGCTTCCGATTTCCTTTTTCTCGCCAATCACCTGGTGGATCTGGGCTACGAAGAGATCAACTGGAACCTTGGCTGTCCCTATCCGATGGTGACGGGCAGAGGCATGGGTTCTGGTCTCCTGCCCCATCCCGACAAGATCAGGGAGATACTGGACCAATCCCTGCCAAAACTCAATTGCCGTATCTCCGTCAAACTTAGAGCCGGCTTGTTATCCCCGGAGGAGATCCTTCAGGTCATTCCGGTTTTGAATGATTTTCCGCTTTGCGAAGTCATTTTGCATCCCCGGATTGCCAAACAGCTTTATTCGGGATTTCCCGATCAGGAGTTGTTCAGTCGGGTATCCGGATTGATTCTTCCTCCGCTGGTGTACAACGGAGACCTTTGTACTCAGGAAGATTTCCTAGGTGCAAAGGCAAAATTCGTGAAGGTATCCAACTGGATGATTGGGCGCGGATTGCTAAAAAACCCATTTTTAGCATCGGAAATCAAGGGAGTTCAACTTCCCGGCAGGCTGGAAAAAATTGAATTGATGGAACGCTTCCACGAGGAGATTGTTGGCCAATATGCAGGGATGCTGAGTGGGCAAGGCCACTTGATTACGCGGATGATCAAATTCTGGGAATATTTTAGCTTCCTTTTTCCCAATCCGCACAAGTCGTTCAAACGGGTAAAGAAATCAGTGAACAGATCCAAATACGACCTTGCTGTCAGGGAAAATTTCCTGCAACTGCGAAACGAAGCGTAATATTTGACTCCTGTTATTTTGGGATGTATAAAAGAGGTTGCATGCAACGTCTCTACCGGTGCCACTCTCAACTTTTTTCTTCACCCCTTCGGCTTCGCTCAAGGACCACTTCGCTCAGGGACCGGTCTACCAGTCCCCCAGTCCAATAGTCCTACAGTCCTTCCTCAGTGCGCGAGTAGCCAGTTTTCGGCAGCATCCATCTCTACCTCCAGCGGGACGACCAGGTTGACGGCGTGCTCCATCTCCTCCTTGACAATCGCTTTGACAATTTCAGTTTCAGATTTGAGCAGGTCGAAGTTGAGTTCGTCGTGCACCTGAAGCATCATCCGGGAGGCGATGTGCTCCGAATCAAATCTTTTTTGTATCCGCACCATGGCCACCTTGGTGATATCGGCCGCAGATCCCTGAATGGGGGCGTTGATGGCATTCCGCTCGGCGAAACCACGTACGGCTGCATTCTCCGATTTGATGTCCTTGAGATAGCGTCTTCTGCCCATGATGGTTTCTACATAGCCTCTGTCGCGCGCCAGCAAAATCTGTTCGTCCATGTATAGTTTCACCTGCGGAAAGTTGATGAAATAGTCGTCGATCAGCTGTTTTGCCTCATTTCTGGGGATGTTCAGCCGCTGGGCAAGCCCAAAAGCAGAAATTCCGTAGATGATTCCGAAATTGGCGGTCTTGGCTTTTCTGCGCATATCAGAGGTTACTTCGGTGAGTGGAATGTTGTAAATTTTGGCCGCTGTGGTGGCGTGGATGTCCTCTCCGTTGGCAAAGGCAGCGATCATAACGGCATCTCCCGACAGGGCTGCCATGATGCGCAACTCGATCTGGGAGTAGTCGGCAGAGAGGAAGAGATGCTCTGCATCTCCCGGGACAAAGGCCTTGCGGATCTCCCTGCCGTTTTCGTCGCGGATCGGGATATTCTGCAAATTGGGATTGTTGGAACTCAGCCTTCCGGTTACGGCAACGGTCTGGTTGTAGGAGGTATGAATCCTGCCCGTCTTGGGATTGATCAGTTTGGGCAGCGACTCGACATAGGTCGAAAGCAGCTTTTTCAATCCGCGGTGCTCCAGAATTTTCCCGATGATAGGATGGCGATCCTGCAGCATGGTCAGCGTCTCTTCGTTGGTAGAATATTGTTTGGTCTTGGTTTTCTTTGCCTTCGGATCGGGAAGCAGCTTGTCGAACAGGATGTGGCCGAGTTGTTTGGGTGAGGAGATGTTGAAGGGCTCGCCAGCCATTTCCGTGATCTCCTCCTCCAGTTTGATGATCTGTTCCCGCAGAATCAGCGCATACTGGTTGAGTGCTTCCACATCGATTTTCATTCCGGTAAGCTCCATCTGAATCAGCACCTTCAGCAAGGGCATCTCCACCTCTTCGAATAGCCTCATCACCTGCCCATCGATAAGCTCCTTCTCCAAAAGCGGTTTGAGCTGCAGAGTCATGTCGGCATCCTCGCAGGCATACTCCTTGATGGTCTCCAGCTCCACCGTGCGCATCGAGGCTTGGTTCTTTCCCTTGCCAATCAATTCAGAGGTGGCGATTTTTTTGTATCCGAGGTAGATTTCGCTCAGAAAATCGAGGTTGTGCCTGAGTTCGGGCTGAATGAGGTAGTGTGCCACCATCGTATCAAAAATCGGACCGTGCAGGGTGATTCCGTACCCGGAAAGCACCAGGGCGTCAAATTTGATGTTCTGACCGATCTTGGTGAGGGTTTCGCTGTCGAAGAGAGGCTTGAATTCGGCAACCAATTTCCTGG
>Ga0214219_1000235_pt1 | contig 26152 bp, 29 predicted proteins | sample TroBogypolimnion_26_FD_153057 | JGI IMG/M metagenome (GOLD analysis project Ga0214219, IMG submission 153057) | Freshwater microbial communities from Trout Bog Lake, WI - 25JUL2007 hypolimnion | ecosystem: Environmental > Aquatic > Freshwater > Lake > Hypolimnion/Profundal zone | place: Trout... | reverse complement strand
ATGTCAAACGAAGCGTGGGCCAATTCCCAAATAGCTGATTGAAGTAATCATCAGCCTCGATAACCATGCGTTCATCGTAAACTACACCGGGGTGACGAAATATCGTATACGCGGGACTGGTGTTTGACGACGTCGTACCCGTAAGCCCCCAGGAATCGCGTGCCTGGTCGTTAAGTGTAGCATTAAGAGTCTGCTGGAATGGGGATGCGGGGAAGAGTGTATTATCGACAATTCCAGCGTATCCGTCATACACATTCGTCGCTAATGTGCCTCCGAACCCGTAGCTGTCAAGATTCAACACAAACAGATCCGTAGATGGGTTGTATGTAATTGTCGGTGTAATGGTTCCGATCGTGGGGGCATTGTTTTGAAGAAACGAAGCAGACCCAGCAGAGTTGAATGCAACGCCAGTGTTCCAGTATGTGGTGTTCGTGGGAAGTTCTGCGCCCGTTGTCGCAAGCTTGCATGAATAGTAGGCGGGAATGGCAGCTCCTGTACTGTATGTAACGACATCGCCAATATTATACACTACGCCAATCGTCCATGAGTTTAGAATTGACGGACCGCAATCCACCCACGCGGGATTCACCGTATTCGTAGATGACGAAAGAATAGGACACACATTCGCGTTCGCAATCTGAGAATAGTACGCGCGCCCCTTAAACACTACACTGTTGGCAGCAGAAGGACCTGCTGTGTAAGATGTGGTTTCAGACCAGGGAAGAAGCGCGCGACAATTTGAATAACATGCATTGAAAAGCTGGCGCTGGAGACACTGGTCGACATAAGGGGTATTGTTACTTCCATCCCACTCATCAAAAATCAAGCGCTGAAAGGTTGGGTTGACACACTGATTTAGCACGTGTTGATATGTGTAACAATCAAAATAAGTGCCTACGTAACCAGCTGCGACTTCCTGGGCAGCGGGTGTGATAACTGAAGTATCCTCCGGCACCCAACGCACATTCTTGTATGAATACAGATTCAACGTTGTGCGGAAGGCAAGTTGAAATGGCCTAGGCGTAATAAATGCAACGCTCGGCACAAGCGTGGCAATCTGACCAGGAATAAATCCAAGTAGCTTACAGGCCTGGAGGATGCCCTGCTTTGATCCGGGATTCGAAGTGGATGGGTTCAAGTTGGACTGTTGGGTGTTTGACGGCATGGAAAAGTCAAAGTATATGTTACTTGTGGTATTATTCGTGAACGAAAGGTAACGACCAGACACAGCGACAGTTACAGATCCAATGAAGCCATTTATTGCAGTTTGTAGCCTTGAAGCTAGAACTGCGGCAGTGCAATCGGGGTTTGACGATATAGAACCGAGGTTGATAAGTACAGGGGATACAGTAGTTGCGACTGTAAGAGCTGCCGTGTAAAATGGAAGATATCCATATGTTGGCCACGATGCAAGAACAGGGTCAATTGATTCCGCGACACTACTTGCAGTGCTGCCTTGTGCATAAACAGGACCGGTCCAAGTCAGTGCAAGACCTGGCTGCATAGTCGTCTCCCACAAGAGTGTACCATTCTCAATCACCGGGTTCGGATACGCAGCAGTCGACGGACGAAGGAGTGGCACAAATAGTGGAAAGTTGTCAGTCGTGATGTTACCACGGATAAGGGAAAGTGTGAACTTTGACGTATCAGGGATGAGGGGACGCGTGCGAGTATCACTGAAAACGGCAAAGCGACCGTGAGTGCCTTGCGCAGTAACGCCAGAGTCTGTAGAAATACCGACAGTCAAATTCGTATCATAGTGAACAGTGCCACCACCCGTTACCATAGATTGACCTGTACTGATATTGCCCTCGGTTAGGCCTCGCTTTCCAGTAGAATACATCTTAGTCTTTTGTTCTTGCCTAGAGTGCAGATAAGTAAGGTAGCTTCTTCTTTTGCCTCTCTTTTGCCACTTTCGCTTTCAGCTGATTTGACTTTCGACTTTCGAGGTGATATAGATAAGAGCCAAGGCAGTTTCGCCTTTCCTTTAAGTCACCTCGAAAATCGAAAATCCAAATTCATTGAAAATGGAAAAGGTACACGTCGTATCTTCTGTGAGGAGTGGCGATGGCAGGGTATTTGTTATGGTGGAGGTGCCAAATTTGCTAAATGGGTCTGGAAAAAATGACCCAGCAAACCCAGCAATGCTTAAGGAGCAAGAGTATTTCAAACCCACACAGAAAGGTGCTCCGGATGTAGTCAAGACAGCTTTAATAACCGGCGCACCACCTGCTGAATTTCTAGACAAAAAGCTACCAAGTCTGATGTGGCGACTAAACCAACCAAGCGCGGATGCTCCGCACGATCCCAATACCAAGACGTTTGAAATTTGGTCTGATGATCACAGCGAGCGATATGCATATTGCGTTTTATCTACACCACCGAATACGCGTCTATATGGATATGAAGCAGTAATTGACTTTCACGAAGCTCATCCGAAAGGCCTTGGACTGGGGACGTTTTTATATCAAACACTGGTGGAGCCTTATGTGCGTTCGCTGCATTATAAAGCAATTACACTAACCCCTTTGGACTCTGCAATAGAGTTTTGGACTAAGATGGGGTTTAAACGTATTCCTGGTGGTGACATGAGAAAAGTTCTATCCGATGGCGGTGGCGGTGGCGGTGGCGGTGGCGGTGGCGGTGGGAGTGCGAAACTGGAGGGAGAGGGGCGTGGTAGCGATGACGCGCCTAAGTCTGCTGCTGGATATGCGTATTCAGATCTAGATATCCATCGAGCCTTGGGTGCGAAAATCCCTATCCACAGGTATCCGGATCTACTAAGGATGTCTTCTCCGGATGCTCTTTTTAAGAACCAGAATGCCGCGGTTCTTCTTTTTTTGACTGAGGGGAAAGACAATGGGCATTGGATTGCTGTTCTCGATCATGGTACTCATTATGAAGTGTTTGATAGCTTCGGGACTGAGATCGACGGAGATCGAGCCTGGCTTGATAAGCAAAAGCTTTTCGAGTTTAATGAGACGCTCCCTCTTCTATCCAATCTACTAGTACGTGGAAATAAACCGATTGACCACAATTCGACAAAGCTTCAAAGCGACCATGCGGATACGTGTGGGCGATGGGTTGTTTGGCGCATTCGAAATTCAAATAAGCCACTAAAGGCGTTTGTCGCTGAGATGAAGGGATCTGGAAAGGGAACCCCTGATCAGCTTGTTGTTGACTATACATATGGGATTCTAAATAAGTAGTGGGGTATGAACGCGAGATCAAGAGTGCAACGCTTATCCGTCGTCCTCGTCGTTCTCTTGCGCGCCCTCGCCTCGCTCTTGTATCGCGGCGAGCTTTCGCTTCTTCGAGTCGGCCATAGACTGCTTGAGCCGTGCCTCTCGAAGAACGACACCTCGGTCATAGGCCTCTCGCTCTTCAGCATCCTCCGCATCATCTCGCCTCTTTTTGTCGGCCTCGACCTCTGCAAGTCGCGCTGCATCTCGCGCCTTCGTCTCATCCTCGAGATACCGCGTAAAAAGGTCGAGTCCGCTCTCGACTGGCTCCTCGGCCATGGCTGCACCAATCGGCTGCGACTCGTGGTGGAAGGCGTCGGCGGGGGATAAGACGATATGCTGAAGGCGGTCTGCGCTCCACACCCCAATGGGAGGCGCTGAATTGGAGAAGAAAAAGACATGGGGAACGTGGAATACCTTGAGACGCGACATGTACTTTGAGCTGTAGATCTGTCCGTTCTTCAGCTTCTCTGCGACTGAATACAAATCCTTGAGCGTCAAAGGGTCGATGCATCGCGCGAGATCAAAGATGACAATGGGTTGCCCAGTGTACGAAAAGGCTGCATCCATGTGTCGCCCGTCAAGCTCAATGGCCTTCATCTCTCGGCACATGTAGGTCGTAAGCCTGCTCTTTCCTGTATTGCCCTTACCATCTTCTACCCAGTAGATGTGGCGATTGTGGGGCTTTCCAGATGCGATCTTGTGGATAGCCGCCTGCCATGGCCTTAGCTTAAAGTCGTCCTGCTCGCGCACGCGCGGCACGACAAGCTGTGCAAGCTGTGTGATGCCATTCGCGTACCGAACAAACTGGCCTGGAAACTGCTCCGCGACACGCTTGACGCCTTCCTCGGGTCCGTGTTCTCTGCAGATCTCGCGAATCTCCTCCATATCCGTCCGCGCACCGACAGAGGCGCGATCCATCTTACCAAAAATCCACGGCGCGGGTAGGATAAGGTCATCCGGACCCCTGTATCGCGTATCAGAGGATGTCCTTGATTTGATAAGCCGGTCGCGATCCTTGATAAAGGCGGGCGAGATGACAAAGTTGTCATCGTCAGTCACGCGCAGCCACTCGCGGATGCGTAGAGGCGTCACCTGAAGACCAAACTCGATATAGCCCTTGAAGATAAGACTCACGCCGCTATCCTCATCATTATCTGCTTCATCCTCGTCTTCGCCATCTCCACCGGCAGCCTCCTCGTCCAGTTTAACCTCGATCTGACCGCATGCAAAGGTCAGCGCCTCTGCAAGCGCCGCTCCGGGCGCCGGGGGTTCCTTCCAGTCGACCGACACGTCAAACTGAAAAAGAAATGCCCTTGCAAGGAGGGATATACCGTGCTTCCTGCGATACGAAGCTGCTGTCGACAGACTTTTTGTGCTCGGCTCACTACTAGACACAACACTTGAGGTATCGCCCATTGTGGATCAATAAGTGCACCGAGTGCACCAGTGCGATAAGGGGATGAATGTTCAGTCAAAGTGAACAATTGCAGATTTCTTCATTCTTTGAAACACAACATGCAGTGGCAAAAAGAGACACTACGCGAGCGGGGTTTAAATGGGCGGGGTTCTTATACAAGCTTATGCATGCCAATGATAATAAGATCGTTATGTTCCTATCGTAGACCATGAAAAATACTGTGCCCCCGCTCCACCCTGTGACCAGTAGATGGTGAACTGCGATGGTGAAGTCTGTGTGCATGCAATATTTGCTGCAGGGCTATCTCGCATTGATGCAAACGCCGCATAACTTAGCGTAGATGAATACGCAGTGGGGATAGTCACAATAAAGCTTCCGGATGCACCTGTCCCGCCTTGCACGTTGGATCCAAACTGGATAAGAGGTGGCTTCTGAAGCAGAGCACGATAAGCCCAAACGGAGCTGGCATTGTCTGTATTGGTATTACTTAGCGGATTACTCATCCTAGTCTATCAAGAAAAACGAAGACCCCCCTTGCGCTTCTTATGATGCTTTTTTTTCTCGAACTTCTTACTGGCTCTGATAATGTTCTTAAGAGCGTCCTTGATCAAAGCGATACGCCCTTTCCGTGCGCCGTGCTCTCCTGCATACTTGAAAGCAGGTCCGCGCGCAGGGCTTGAATAGACCGCTTTCGTCATTTTAAAGCTGATATGGCTTCGATTGTACCTATTAACACAGACTCGGCTGCGAGTGTTCTTGAATATCGTGCTTCGCTTGGTCTTGGTACCTCTATTCTTACAGGTACTCTAAACGCTACGAATGTAAATACCACGAATCTTTCTTCTGCTACCGTTACTGCATCTACAGTTAATGCTCAGGGAAACGTGACAATGAGCAATGGAGGTGTTCTCTCTCTTGCGGCGCCCTTATCTCTTTCGACAGCCGCGCCTGCATCTTTTTCCGACCTTGGGTATACAAGCAACATTTCGACTAACCCGTCAGCGATCAACATGACATCAGGTACCGCTTATGCAGTTGGATCCCTGACCCTTACTCTTCCAGGTGTTTATTATGTATCCGCTATGGTAGCTATTCAAATCCCCACAGGGACATCAGTATCAACCGCCCTTATATATCATTTTACTTTTCCAAATTGCATGGTAAATAATAACCTTTATAGTGGAATTCCCTATGGCCCGACTGTGTTTTCAGCCCCTAATACTATTACATTGCAGATAAACAGTGTTATCGTTGTCCAGAGTCCAGGTTCGTCTACGTGTACTTTGTACGCCAAACTAACTTTCACTGGCGGTACAACTCCGTATATTCTTCCTAATACTACACCGGGTGCGACGTACACGATTACTCGCATTGGGTGAAATCACACAGACTCCTTCTCCCTCTTCTTAATCGCATCTACACATGCAGGCAGAAACTTGTCGTGGAAAAATGTTGTCCCCGCGTCGACTGTTCGTTTCGCGTATACTGATACATATGGCACGTGTGCCACAAAGAACTGATGGGGTTGCCATACAACGAACCAAGCGCGGACGCATCGGACATCAGGATACCGCTCGCGTAGAAGGTGCATGCTTCCCTGAAGCTGGGGCATATACTGCCGCGGCACACAGATTGAGTTTTTGGCGGCGTATGGATGTCCGGGGCCTGATCGCTGGTATGCTGGGCACTTGTACTCGATAAGCTCAACTTCTGTGCGATCCTTGTTCCACAGCAATGCGTCTGGGCTGAACCCAAGCCACCGCGTTGCATCTGTGGAAAGGAGAGCTGGGTGCTCAAGCGTGCTGCCATCCGCGAACCAAAAATCCTTGGCTGTAAAGCTAAAGAGTCTATCCGACGCTTGAATAGGTACGTTCTTTTCGCCATCCCAACGGCATGCGGGTCCTAGATGGGTGCCTAGAAATTGAACAAAGGCATCCTCTGCGTGGATTTCGTGTATGGATCCCCATTGGGTGTATGCATTGCCGTGAAAGGGGTCTTTGCTTGGATACACCTTTGCTTCCAAAAGCTTAGCTGCTGACATGTTTGGATTCTCATGCGCGGCGCTTGCGAATTGAGATCCCGTTACACGAAAAGAGCGAGCCGTGTGCCATGCAGGCGATCTCTGCGGTGCATCGCAATCACCAGAAGGTGCAGCCATGTACTCAAAAAGAGACTCAGGTGTAAGCGAAGGTAGGTTCGAACGAAATGCCTTATACTCCTCGTGGCCCTTCTCCCATGGCATGCCTTCCTTTTGGCATACTGGAGATACAAAAACGGGAAGCTCGGTAAGCTCAAATTCTGCGTGTTCGATAGGCGTCTCCATTGCATTTGAAACAGTAAGAGGAGCGAGACCGAATTTCGTATCCTTTGCTTCACAATTCGCTATCGTGATAAGGTGCATTGTAGGTGCGTTCTTTTTGATGGGGTCGCGTTTCACTCCAATACACGCCTTTCCATCTTCATGCTCAGATACACCCGATGCCATCATCGCCGCGCTCCTTTTTGCCCTCGAAGCCATCAGCTCGTGTCGGTGGATGTGTCGCTCGTATAGCTCTCACTCGTCGTCCTCCTGCGTGCACTGGTACGCGGCGGTCGAAGTGTGGCGCATGCTCTCAAGAGCGTCGCGCTCGGCCTGCTCCTGCATCTGCGCCTGGAACGCACTGTAGAGGTACGCGTTGCCCGACGAGCTGCTAGAAGAGCTGCTGGAAGAGCTGGAAGATGCGGCCGCGCCGGCGCCGACGCTCTCGAGAGCGATGCGCCTACGGACCGGCAGGTCCGTGGCCGTATCGAGAGACGGCATGTCGCCGCTATCGCCCTCAAGGCCGTCGTCGCCCTCGGCGAAGGCCCTTGAGCGCGCCGCGATGCCGCTCGCGAGCGCGCGCGCGGCGGCCATGCCTCCGCCCGCGCCCCCGCCGCCCGTGTTGGAGCGCTGCGGGGCGGGCGGGGGGCCGGTGGGGCGCTGCGGCGCGGGCGGAGGCGACGAGTAGTTGGTGGCCTCGATCTTGACGCGCTTGGCCGTGGACATGGGCGGGCCCATGCCAAAGTTGCCGTAGAGGCCGCCCACCGACGGCACCGACAGCGGCCGCGCGCCCGAGTTGAAGCCGCCGCCGCCCGCGGCCGCCTCGCTGGCGCTCACCGCCGGCTGGCGCGAGGACGCCATGAAGGCGGATGACGTTGAGCTCGCAAAGGCACCCTTGGGGGCCACGTTGAGGTCAGCGTCTGCCGTATCCGTCGAGCAGTAGAGTGACTCGTCGCCGAGCTCGAGTGGGGCCGCGTATGCGAAGCCGTCGGGGGGCACGAAGGCGTCGCGGTCCATCGAGTCGAAGGGGGTCGAGAGGTCGCCGACACCCGGGTCGATGATCATCGAGTCGAGCACGAGCGTGATGGAGGCATTGCCGCCCGGGGCGAGCGACCAGTAGGCCGGTCGGATGCAGGCGAAGCGCGTGGCGCAGCCGCTCTTGGTCTCGATATCGCCGGGCCCGACGTAGCGGACGCGCTGGCTGCCGGGCGCGCGGTCCACCTTGTCCATGAGGATCGTGTCCTTGACGATGGGCATGGCCTTGACGCTCGGCGTGCCCGTCGACCAGCCTACCACGATAGAGAAGCGGGTCGCGATGGCCGAGAGCGGCGTCACGCGCGCGGCCCACTTGACCTTGCTCACGAACTTGCCCGAGGCGCCGTCCTTGGTCTCGAGACCCTCGACCTCGCCGGTGCGGCCGTTGACGCGCACCGTGATGAAGGCGTCGTGCATGGGCGACCCCTCCGAGGTGCGCGGGGCCAGCGGCTTGCACTTGAGCGCGATGGCGCTGTTGTCGCGGCCGATGAAGTCGGCGTCCTGCTGGCTGAAGAGCTTGGCGCGGTTCTTGATGAGGAAGACGCGGAAGTTGTTGTCCAGGTCGTCAAGCGACTTCCAGATGTTCTCGTTGATCTGCATGCGCATGGTCAGCTTGCCGCGGCCCTTGCCGAAGATCTCCTCGATGGTGAAGCACTCCCAGGGTGTGCGCACGGGCTTGATGGCCAGGGGGTCGTCCACCGCGGTAAGGAACTTGAAGGAGACCATGGCGGAGCGCTGCGACCCGCCCGCCGAGCCATAGCTGTTGCGCGAGATGGGGTCGATCCAGCCGAGCTTGTCGTCCTTGGCCGGGTCCTTGAAGGAGATGGCGTCCGACCACTTGATGGGAAGGGGCTCCGTCTTCATCGATGCCCACGACATTTTGGTCGGGTATACACACGACGATCTTTGGTGATAGTCGATACAGGTATCAAAAAACTGAAACTTGGACGGGGACGTGGGAGCTCGATTTGTGCGTGAATAAAAGAAATGAAAGGCGACGTGCCTTTTTGGAGCCTTTGGGCGGGGTTACATTTGGATACGCGATACGCGGATAGGTGTATCAAAAGCTTACTCTCGACCCCGCTTAATAGCGTCTATTGAGCCCTTTATGCCACATATGCCCACGCATCATATGTAAGACAGTACAACATTTGGCCGGTTTTCCACTACCCAGCGTGTGTGTACGTACTTAATGCCAATTTAATCACACAAATGGCTGCACCCATCCACCCATATCTACCCGGGCGGCTCCCGACTACATTTGAAGCCGGTGTAGGTTACAGGTCGCTATTTGATTCGCATGGTCGTGAATTTGTCGTTCACATTATGCCACAGAGTATTGAGGATGCACAGGGACGTTTGTATGTTATAGATGGCGAGATCTTAAACTGGGACCCAGAAAAGGAACGGCCTGTGGAATCTGTAAAACTCAAGCGGGCACAGGTTATTCGTAGCGGTGGTGATCCGACACAGAATTATTGGGATTTCGATGGGATCGAACCCGTATATCAGTTTATTCAAGCCGACTCGTCAGGGGGGACGGGCGATCGTCATGTGCCCCCTCGTTATAGACCTGATGAGTCTGGTGGTACCGGTGCAACTGGATCAGGCGTGCCTCATATGAAGCGAGGGGAATTTTGGCATGCGGGACAGAATAGACGATAGAGGATCCGAAACGGTAATGTGCATATATTGGCGGGGTTGAAAGACCCCGCTGTTTTAACACATTGCCCTGCTGAGGCTTTCATTTTTTTCAAATCACGAAAAACGTAGTTCCTTGAAAGTTGCTGGCTCGATACGGGTATCGGTGAATCCTCGCATACGCATGTTTGTTCTCAGATGCAGTCTCGCCCATCCAAGTGTGCGGCGTGTACGTGGTCTCTTCACGAGTATTCGAAGATTGACTTTGAACTGTTCGGTATCTGGAACCGCAACCAGCTCTGTGGATCGTGCTTTACGCGGTGTGTGGTTGCATTCGGTGAGTTCGAGTGCTTCGAGACGGGAGTCGGAAAGGCGGCAATTGCATCCGAGGACATCTACCTGCTGACGAACACTAGCATTCAGCTTGTGGGTGCGGCTATCAGCCCGACAGCGGCAAAATGAACAGCCTGAGCGCACCCAGTGAGATAGAGCGCTCGGCTGCACACATCCTGGCATATACTCAGAGCGTGGGTGTTGCATGCGAGCTGTGCTGCTGGACCCCGCCGCCTATCTTCAACCCAAAGACGATGGACTACCAGTGCTTCGCGACCTGGCCCATGGTGCTTCCGGAGGAGACGCATCTCCGCGACGTCGTACTGTGCCGGGACTGCTTCGAGATCATCACCAGCATGTCTCCGGTGTCCAACAAAATCGTCAACAACCCGGAGGTGGACCTTTCCGATGACGAGGAGGACCATGACGAGTTTGAAGGCTTTGACTACAACGATGGCATCTTTCGCATCGAGTCCTTTCGCGACGACGTCAAGGACTACATCCCGCAAGAGACGTCGCCCGCTATGGCCGCGCTTTTCGCCTTGCTTCCATTCACGGTTGCGCGATGCTCGGACCCGAAGTTAGTGTGCAAATAAACAAAACACGCGTAGGGGTGCGCAAGTCAAATCCTAGACAAAAAGCCTTTACGTAGAAAGATAAAGAAAGATGTCTGACAATACTGTAGCATTTAGTGGTAGTGTGGGTGCTGCTATCTCAGTCGTGACCTTCATTATTCTTCATTTCGTGAAGCCTTTTTTTACAGCGGCCAATCACAAGCGAATTCGGTCTATATGCTGTGGGAGAACGTGTGTGACAAGTCTAGATGTTGAGGATACAACGCCCGTTGTGTTAAACGTCCTTGCAGCCGCCAACGCAGTCGCCAAGCCTCCGACCCCGCCTCATACGCCTCGCGCGAAAGATAGACTTGAGTCTAAGCCTGAGTCTACATGAAGCGAATATATTGGCGCTGTGTGTGAAGTCCGTGTCCCATCTGATGAGCGATCAAGCGCGCGCCAGCTGTTGTCTGGTGCTGGCGATCAAGGGAGCTGATAAACTCATGGCGTAGAGAGTTCGTCGTCACGTTTCGTCCAAATGCATCGTGGAAGACGCCTGATTTCCAGCTTGAAAATCCAGAGTCTGAGTATGGCGATCCCGATAGTGTAGAAAAAAGCCAATCACGCTTTGGTGATGCTTTTAAATTGCATTCAAGAACTCGCACGAGATCATCCGGTAGATCGCGGACAAGATCGCCGTGAGATTTGGACGTCTTATGCTCTCGAATCCGCAGTGTCCACGTGTCATCTCCATCTGACTGATACAAGCAGTTACCACTTACCGAAAACCCAAGGCGTACAAGTGCCAAATCACCGCCACGCAAAGGTGGGAGCATAAGCGCGTGGAAGGCAAGGAGAAGGGTGCTTTGCGATGTAGGGTCCTTTTTGTATGCCTTTTGAAAAATCTCTTTCCACTCATCCAGATCTGCGTGCGATTCTCGTTCCCTGGCACTGGGTTGGTTGTGATCTAGACGGACGAGGTACCGCTTGGAGGTCTGATGAAGAAGCTCTGACCATTCTTGGTATAGCTTTAGAATAGACTGCGACGTCCTCTTAATAAAGCCACCCTCCTCGCCTCGCTTGAACAAGGACAGAAGTGCGGCGATGTACGACTTTGCAGAATTATCGGGTATGCGAGAGAAGACGGACGCCGCCTTAGATGGGTTTGTTAAGATCGTTGAGATACCAATTGCATCGGTGGTGTTAAAGATACGGAGTACGCTTCGCAGTTGCTTGAGATAGGACACCTTGCTCTTTGCAGAAAGGCTTGGTGCGTTCTCTATAAGAGTATGCCACTCTCCATTGGTTCTCATCAATCCATGGTCATACGACATCTCACGACGTCGCAAACCCCGCTTTTATGCAACCAGCAATTATTGGTGGCAATCTGACAATTCAATCGCCCCAAGCTTCGCCTGCTTTGTCATATGACAGACTAGAGAATGGCAGATCCTCGCAATTCGAACCGAGCATCCGCTGCTAGTCAGAAGGCTCAAGTGGATCGTAGCCGTATCGCAGCTATGGCCGATGACTTTGCTCGCGCACAGGCGAGTCTTTCGCAGTTTCTTCCTCACCGGCAGTACTTCGACGACGATGAGGATGAAGATGGCTACGATGGCCGTGCAGCTTCAAAGCCTGCGGCGGAGAAGACGTACATCCACCCAATCGGTGGATATGAGATGAACGAGCGAGAGCACGAGGAGTATCTCGCTCAGACATCGGCAGAGGGTAAGATGGGATGGAAGCAGGAGAAACATGAAAAGTACACAAAGGATGACAAGAGCGACGAACACAAGCGAAGCCATGAGCTACGCAGAGATGAAATGCAATATCGCACAACACTGCGAACTGCGTTTGAGCTTGGACTTAAGGCGGGGCTGATGCAACGTAGCGAGATCCCTCCATGCTCTGCGTGCGAGCGACGGAAGGAGAGGAATCGGATTGCGGCCCAGGCATCGAGGGTGGAAAAGCGGCGTCTTGAGCGGGGAGAGGTGCCGTATACATCATCATCTTCGGTCGAGACTGTTTCAAGCTCAAGACTGGGCAAGCGGCGACTCACGGGTGGCATCCCACCACCTCCCTACTTCCCTAGGTCCGTAGCATCAGCGCCATCCTTTACAGACCAGATGGACAGTGCAACTAACGCGGCGGCGGGTGCGGTTTGTCGCGAAGAGGAGGGCGAAGACGATGACTCCGAGCTTGCACCCCCTCCCTTTTAAGCATCCCATTCACAGTCACCTACTCGTCTACTTTTTGGCCGCTGCGATATGTGCACGCTTAGCACCCTTAAGTCTTTTCTGTGTTTGCTTCAAAGCGCTCGTTGCCTTTGTAAATATCTTTTTAGCTCGCACAATTCGATGGATCGCAGTGGTTATGCGTCTCTGCTCCGCCTTTACGCGATTGTGTTTCATTTCTTGTATAAAGCGCCAACGTATATTTGCTTTGTATACCTTTAAAGTGTGACAGGAGTACACTATCGACGGAAATGGTGAGTCGCGATCTCGATAGTGGTATGGTAGAGATTGCGTGTAGCGAAGTACCCGGATCGGAGATTCTTATGAGTCGCCAGATCGAGGAGCGTCCGCATAGGGACTTCTTGATGCACCAGCAGGGGTTTTTTAGTGGAAAGACCGAGGGTGATCTTGATAGCGTCCCTGGGTACTATGGCGGCACGGCGAGCTATAAGTTTGTCCAGAATGCAAAGCACCTTAACCAGCTGCGGGTGACTCGGTATAAGACGAATTATGTATTGGGCGAGCACTATGACGAGTATGGACGGGTGGTTTCAGACTCGCCAGCTGCGAAGTTGCGCGCGGAGGCTCTTGCAGTGGCGAAGGCTGTCCCCTCTACTCCATACTCGAGCGTGGGGCCCGATATGGCATTCAAGCGTGCTGGCGAGCACGGTGCCTATGTTCCCAGCATGTTTAACATGCAATATGCTGGGGACCACGGCGCATTTGCCGTGCCGTCGCCTCACCTCGCTGGCATTTCCGCAAAGACCCGTGGTGGATTTAGTGATGGGATCTATGTTCCTAATATCTATGTCCCCCCTTCGCACACGAAGGAGCTTCTAACCCCCCGCTTGTCTGAGGGACAGCAGTTTTTTCGGGATATTAATGCGCCGAAGCCAGCGGAGTTCTATAATGGACCATCGAGGAAATACTTTGTCACATAATTTATTGTGTGTATGAAGAATCCGCAATGCTATCTGACTGTACTCTAATACCCCTTTCCCCCCTTCGCAGTCTCGCATGGCTGTTGGCTGCGGCAAGAAGAAGCATCACAAGAAGCATGCGGGTCTTGCTAAGTCCGTGAAGAAGGCGGTGAAGGCGCTTGGCCGTATGGGCGTGCCCGCCGGGATGCGCGGCATGGGCAGGAAGCACCACAAGAAGCACCACAAGAAGCACCACCACGCCCGCAAGTAAGGTCTACGGGAATAGAAAGAATGCTAACCTACTAAAAAAGTAGACGCGAAAGTACATGAAAATGAAAAGGGAGTAGATGTAGGGTTTCATTTTAAGCTTTCGAACTTCCCCATAAAGTCAACAAAACCCATATTTCACCTTTCTCATCAGTGTGGTGAGATGGATCTACACCCAGACCTACAAAGGTGGAGGTTGGCTCAGGGTGTACTGCGGGCCGAGGAGACACTTGACCGTATGAGCAGGGAGGGTGCATCTTCTTCTTCGCGTGTGCACGCCCTTGTCGAGCAGTCAAATGCGATCCAGCGGGGCCGAGTGCCTACGGTTGAGACGAGTCCTGTTTTTTACATGGGAGAGCACCGCATCCTTGTTGAGACCGAGAAGTATGTTGACAAGCCGTTGGACGATCTGCTGAAGAGCAAGTCGGAGGGTATTTTGGACATGTTTAATTGGAAGGAGGCAGATGGAAATGTTGATTTTGGCGAGGTCATTGCCATCAACTCGGGTCTCGCGGCAAAGTACAATCAACAGCTATCGCATGCCCCGCCTGTTCCGTCGTACATGGGTGAGCTTCTTACGCCTCCTGATGATATGGCAAAGCTTGCCGGGCTTCTTGAGCCAGTTCCTGGGGAGCCCAATGATGAGGGGATTGTGCGTGTTGGCGCGCGGTATCGCGAGGATCGGACGGGGGGTGACTTTGGTCCTGTGCAGCCACCTCCCGCGGAGTTTGCTGCAAATGACGCCCAGGGGCTTGCCGAACTTGCAGCGGCCGCCCAAGTCGGCGCAAGGGTTCAAAATGCTCTTGTGGCGGAAAATCTCGTGCAGGGTGCAGCAGCGCCAGAGGCAGAGGCGCGAGTGGCAGCAGAGGCAGCAGCAAAAGCAGCAGCAGAGAATGAATTCGAACACAACTTGGGTCGACTACAGAGACAGCAGGAGGAGGAAGATGAGGAGGAAGAGGAAGGCACTCGCCGTCTTAATCCAGCTGAGCATATTGCAAATCAAGCTAGACTTGCAGTAGAAGCTGTCGGTCGTGCAGCGGGTGCTGTCAGTCGTGCGATCACTAATGTCGGCGAGGCTGTTGCATATCCATATACGAGTACAGTCCGCGGTGTGAGCCAGGGTCTACGTGGTGTGAGCCAGGGTCTCCAGACGCTTCCAAGTCTTCTTCCAGGTCTTGGACAGACAGGTCTTCGCGAGGGTGCTTTGAATTTTAGAGAGGGCCTTTCCGACGTTGCCTCGGAAACTGGGCGCGTCGCCAATATGCCACTCCGAGCAGTTAGTCAGGGTCTTGATTATGCTGGTCGTACACTCACATATCCATACACACAAGCTGTAAGAAGCGGCAGCACAAGCGTCGGCAATGCAGTTCGAGCTCTTCATGGAAGTGCTAGCAGTGCACTTCAAGCTTTTCCTAATGCTGTTATGGAAAGTGCTGAGTATGCTGTCGGTACTGCTATTGGTGCCATTGGTTCATTGCCGTCTAGAGCATTCCGGCTTGCAAGCGGACTGCTTCCTTCAGGTGGCGATAGACTTGTTGGTGCTGCTGGTGCTGTACGTGCCCAGCAAATCGTTAACCCCCCTGTGGTCCAGGAGGCTGCTATAGCGGCTGTCCCAATGGTAGACATCCCTGTACCACCCCCCCAGGATGCTGCTATTGTACCACCCCAGGATGCTGCTATGGCCCCAGCGGCAGCACCAACCGGAAACAAGTGGAGGGAAAGTCTCACAGCTGATGTAAATAGAATTATTATTGCCGTCGAAAATGTGTTGGAGGGAAGAAATGTATCAAGACATCTAGCAGATGAAATGCATAGACTAATGAATAGTCTGGCATCTCAATACGGCGATATAGAAAAGGCGCCTCGCGTGCCGAAGAGGCAGGTAAAAGCAGCCTTTTCGACCATCGCGGCACTACAAAAGCTTCTTCTTGACCATTATGCGATTCTTAAAGCGCAACGCGAAACACCACACAACTCCGATAATGTCGCGGATCTCCCTGATGCTGCCATGCCATCAGGATCAAATGCAGCGTCTGGACACATTCGTGGTGCCGCTTCAGGAGAATCAGAGCCGGCATGGGCAGCACCAACATCAACTGCACGATCGCCAGTGCAGCCAGCGCAACCACCGCAAATGGGATCTGGTATCTCTTTTAGCCGCCCTGCTCCTGTTCCTTCTGCAGCATCCCCAGCCGCCGCCAATGCCGCAGCTGCGGCTGCCGCGCGAGCCCGAGTCGACCATGTTCGTGGGTTGATGACCCCAATTGAAGCCGATCTACGACGAACTGTCACTGCACTGTGGCACGAGCTTAGCAAATATACGAAGTACGTCAACGCAGATAGTGTCCGACGACTTGACGCCGATCTTGCTAGGATCATGGATCTGATAAGTTTTATGACGACGAGCAATGAGCATGGACCATCGGGTGTGCTTAATAGCCCACAGCGGATTAAGGCTAGACAGGATTACGGCGATCTGCTTATGCATCTCACTGGTATAGTGACCGATCTAAAGCACCACGATGAACACCAGAATGCACAAGCAGCAGCGGCAGCGGCAGCGGCGGCAGCAGTAGCCCCGCCTCCGCCTGTGCAGCATGCACCTCCGCATGCACCTCCGCATGCACCGGGAGGGGGGCCGGGATCAAGGACAGCGGCACAACTTGCAGAAATGGCGAGGGAGAGTGCCTTGGAAGAGTCTCGTCCCCCAAGGCGCTTTGTCCCCGGTGGGAATCGTCACGGCCCTCGGGGATTTGGGATGCCTAAGCGCGCGCGCAGCTCTGATGGTGGCGATATTGATCTGCCTGCTCATCGCGTCAAGGGCTCAGAGGCGGCAAAGGAGCACATGGCAAGACTGCGTGCGATGCGTGTAAAGAAAAATCCATAGAGCGGGTTGGTGTTCACTATTGTTAATATCCAACATCGCCATCTTCGCCCTCTTCTTCATCTTCCCCGCGTGTATTTTCCACTGCCTTTTGCTGCTTCGTAACCGGATCCGAACCTAGACCAGATCCCACCTCATCAGAGCGAGCCCTCTTTTTAGTAACCTTTACTGTCGCAGGATCAGAAGAATGAAGGAGATAGCACCCACCTTCGTAAATAACGATTGAAGGAAACGTGGTACATAGAGCCACCCAGCGACTCGGCAGCCTTCGAATACGCTTGAGCTCATCAGTGTCGCATCCACCATACAGACCCAGCAAATTGGTCATTTGCTTCATACTACATCCATTGGGAAAAAGAACAAACTTGTGTGCCTCGCCCAGGAAGAGACGAGTCCTGATAGAGTGAGCAACGGATAGAAAGGGAGTTAGAGTGTAATTTTCGATTTTCGAGGTGACTTAAAGGAAAGGCGAAACGGTCGGCGCTCTTAGCTATATCACCTCGAAAGTCGAAAATGTTGCATGGCGGGGGCGCGCGAACATACCTCTTGTAGTCCGTTAGAAGGTGCGAGGCAACAAGAAGAGACGATGAGGTATGGCGACCTGTCGTTGCAATCATGTCAATGATCTGCTGTAGTGCAGCGTGCATTTCAGGATCTTCGCGCTCAAATCCCTCAATGTCGTCAAAGATCGTAAGGGACTTCTCGTACTTCTTGAGGTCAGATGAATCCTCGTCTGCCTTGATCTCCTCTGCCTTTACTCGCTTAATAAAGGGTAGCGAATCAAGGGTCTCGTCTTCGTCTAGAAACGAGATAAGCCGAATGGGGCGTTTTGGCCAAAGGATGTGATAGCGGATGGCAAAGTTCTTTGCTGTGTGGCTCTTTCCGCTTCCCGACTTACCACCAACCATGATCACATCACGACCGTCCTCGATATTACTAGGCTCGAGTGCAAAATATTCTCCGTCTGGAAGGATCACATCGCGGGTCGGGGCGATAGACCGCTTAGAGGTATCTACCATAAGCGTAAGACCATCGCGCTGTGTAGTCTTTGTATGAAGAACGGCAATGGGCTGAAAATCAGAATCCTTCTTGCTAAAGGTGCCAATCTTAAACATTTTGTGCACTCTACTCCTTTACACTGACACACATCGAAGAACAGTAGACAAACATAAGCATACGATGGACTTCGGTCTGTTCGCTCACTCGGCGACGCCGTCTTTTGATCCCTTTCCCGTGCATCCACTTCCCGTGCGTCACGAGTTTAGCCTGGGTCATCTCGAGTCGCAGTTTATCTGGTGGTGTATCAAGAGCCTTTTTTGGTATGCGGTCGTTCGTGACTTCTGTCTCATCGTTGTTCCCTTTGTGGCATCGGCTGCAAAGACGGCGATTGAGAATTCATTCAAGTCGGAGTTTCGCGCTGTAGAGGAGGTTGCTGGGGTTGATGAGATCGCCAGTGAGATTAGCAAGGCCGGTGAGACTGTCATGGAAAATGCTGAGAAGGCAGTCGAGAGTTCTGTTCTGGAGGGCTTGGAGAGCGTGGTGAGTGCGGGTACGGTAGGTGGCGCAGTAGAGGTCGCAGAGGGTATCGCACAGAAGTATCTCGAGGCCGCTCTACCGGGCCTTGAGAGTGCTGCCGAGGGGTTTATCGAGAACGCGGTGTTTGGGAGGCGCAAGTAAACGCTGGTAGTGTGTACAGTTCACATTGTCATATAGCCTCTCATACCCTTTCACGTCCATCTCACTTGCTTACTCGTCGTCCTCCTCCTCGTCCTCCTTGTCGCAGACGCAGAGGTCGGCTGTGGCGGCGTAGCACTGCGCGCAGTACATCTTCTTTTTGCCTGAAGAGCTGCTGCTTGATGATGAGCTTGAGCTTGATGAGCTGCTTGACGCGGACGCCTCCGCGGTGGGCGCGCTGGTGGGCATGATGATGCGCGGCCGCTTGACGCCCAGCGTGCGGTGCGCGGTCTCCTTGGCCGAGGGCGGCGGCACGTAGTCCTCGTCGTCGTCGCCGCCGCCTGCGCCACCGCCGCCGCGCTGCTTGCCGCCGCCGGCCGCGGCGGGGCCGAGCGCGGCGTAGGGGTTGTCGCGCTCGAGGTCCGCGATCTTGTCCTTGAGGTTCTTGACCTGCGTCATGAGGCTGGCGCGAAACTTGGCCTCGTTGGCCTTGGCCTTCTCGAAGCCGTCCTCGTACGCCTTCTCCAGGTCCTCGGCCGTGACCTTCTTCTCGCGCATGGCCGAAGCCTCCATGCGGCGCATGACCTTCACCACCGTGTGCATCATGTTCTCCATCTCGAAGACCTTCTTGGCCGTCTCGCCGGCCTTCTCGGCCGCGGTCTTGACCTCGTCGCTCAGCGCCGTGATCTGCTCATTGAGCGACGTGTAGTCGCGCTCGGCCTCAGTTCCGAGCTCCGCGATGCTCGCCGCGATGCTCGTGAGAGTGGGTTCGACCTCCTCCTCCTCCACCACGAGCGGCACGCCCTTCTCGGCCTGGCGCTGCGCCATTCCCTTCCGAATCTGGTGCGGCGGGGGCGAACTTGAGCGGTCAAAGGCCGAAAGCTCGTGCTCCTCGTGGGGGAAGAAGACGGTCCTTGACTTCTGCTGATCACTCATTCACTATGAGAAGGAAGAAGCGAAGAAGCGCGGAAAGAACATTAGGATGGAAAGATGCGAGTGCGTCTACGCAGTTTAGCGTGCGAGCGTGCGAGCGTAATGGAAACACGGTTAGGCATCGAAGTCTGTGCAGAGGGAGCCAGTGTCTCGAGACCATAAGAGGGGGTTTGCTTGGTCCAGTACACTACTCAAACCCGTTTCATAGCCTCCAGCTAACAAAGTACTATGATAGATCCTTCGTACTCAGCAATGAAGGGCGCATATAGAATTTTGTTCCTCCTCCTTTCTCCATCAACAATATAGTTAGCGTGCGCTCTGGGCCCGACTATCATAGTAAATTGCTAGCCTTTAACCAGAGGAAGACGGGGATGCCATAGCTACCGGCCAGGTATGCGCGTACCAAGCAAACCCCCTCGTCTCGCCCATACGTAGACACAAGCCCCCTCTAGACCGATGGAACGAGTAAGCTCATCCGACAAACAAAAGAAAGCCACTAATAAAAAGGCTAGGCGTGGGGCGTATGCCTGACATTCTACTCTCCATATAGGAAGAGTGTATCTGCGGGCGCATAAGTAATGGGGGCGCGTCAAAAACGCTTCAGTAACGTGTACGACCTCCCTTTACACGCGCCTTCGTCTTAGACTGTACATTTCTGTTCACACAATTATACCACCTCCTTACGCCTTAGAAGGATCGCCAACAACCACGAGTGGGATATCCTCGCCAACCTTGATCGACCCATCAAGGACCGACGCCGTAGAAAGCTTAGCGACGCGCGCCCGGTCCCGACTCACGCGCGCATACTCGCGCTCGCGCTTACGGCGCTCATCGCAGCGGTCGCACGTCTTGGCGCGGCGCGAGGCCTTAGGGCCCTTCGGCTTCTTAGCATCAATGGCCACATCGGACGCACCAGCGGCAAAAGAAGAATCCTTATCCTCGACAGGCATTACCACATCCTCAGGAAGGGGGGCAGTGTCTGACATCTTTGCACTATCGCTTGACATCGTAACGACGGAACCCTTCTTAGAAGCGCGCGGCATTCTTGATGTGTTTTGATTCAACTGTAGAAAACGAAAACACGTTCACCCTTTTTAGTGAAGTGGTATTTAGGGAATGGTCCGTATTTCTTGACGACGTCCGGGATCTCCCTAAAAGTATTAGATGAATGTGCAGCTGGTGGTACACCCTTCCAGTATTCCTGTTTCTCTTGCTTCCCCGTTTTGTGGTCATGGGTGTGAATTTCAAGTGCTGCAAGCTGTGCCTTTGCACGGGATAGTGGCAGTGGCTTCTTACTAAATTTGCGACCGGTTGTCTTATTTTTAACCCAGAATTTGTTGCTATTCCCTTTCTTTTGGATGGCATAGGGCATTTTCGACCAATGTATATTGACTGGATCTGATATAAGTCTTAAATGGCCCAGCATGAGTATGCACGGGCTCCCGCATCAAATAGGAAACGAGACGTGAGCCAGCTTAGTCACGATGAGAGTGAAGACGAGTCGAGCGGGTCTGGGTCTTCTTCGGCATCAGACGATGAGCATGGGTTTTCACCAAAGCGCGCACGCGAGCGAATGCACGGAGAAGGGCTTGCGGAGGATTTCGCTGGGTTTGCTAAAGATGCGTATAGCCGAGTAGCAAATGAATTTACCAATAAGGATAGCCTGCTGAACCAAAGTGCGGTTGGTCAGACTGCAAATAAGATCGCTCATGAATTTTCAGACCCAGAGAGTCTGCTGAGGAAGGAAGTCAGCGATCCCAATAGCCTAGTGCGTCGGGCTCTGCCTCCTGGTGTCAACGAAAGCATTACAAATATTCAGAACATCGACTGGGATAAGATGAAACAGGATGTAGAGAACGTCCTCGACCCGGCGAAAAACGGGATTGGCGCTGCATTTGATGCCGCTGGTGGTGATATTATCAAGCTAGCACAAACTGTGTCTGAAAGGATGTCAGCAAGTGCGGCCGAGAGTAAGGCTGGCCTCGAGCAGGCATTCGCCCCTCTTATCGCAGCGTTCGAAAAAAACGGCGAGCTTGCTACGGCAATTCGCGACTTTGTTACAAAGGAGGTTGGTACAAAGGAACAGTGGGAGGCGGCATTGAAGAACCCGGATACATACTTTGACATTCTTACTGGTATTATTGTAGTTGCAGCTGCGATGACTACTGGACCGGGTGTTGTACCCACAGCTGCAGCTGCACAGGCAATTGTTAGCGGTCTCAAGGTTCTTACACGCGCTGCACAAGGCAAGAAGCTCACCCCAGAGGACTTCTTGTCGATCGCGACTGATATTCTAGTTCCTTATGTGGGTGGTAAGTTTGTAGGGGCTGGTGTTATGGCGGGTACAAAACTTACTGCAAACTACCTTACTGTTGGTGCCAAGGCATTGGCCGGAGAGCTTGGCAAGCGCCATGCTTTCAACACGTCCACCAAGCTTCTAGTGGCGCTCTCCGAGCCTGGGCCTCTTAAGACTCTGCTGGACAATGCAACTGCGGTCGCTCCGGCAGCAGCCGCTGCTCCAGCAGCCGCCGCTCCCGCTCCCGCTCCCGGAGCCGCCGCCGCCGCTCCCGCTCCCGCTCCCGCTCCCGCTCCCGCTCCCGGAGCCGACGCCGCCGCTCCCGCTCCCGCTCCCGCTCCCGGGGCCGCCGCCGCCGCTCCCGTTCCCGCTCCCGCTCCAGAACAGCGGCTTGAAGACGTCGCTGTTGGACGACGGGCAATGCACATGGCACCACGCATGGAGCGACAAACGAATAACGTGGGATTAGGTTCGCTACCGAGGCTTCGCTTTCCGACCATTTTGGATCCAAGCTTGCGAGGTGCTGAGCTTGCTATGAGAGCTGCTGCAGAAGTTGATGAATGGGAGGACGAGGAGGCCCGTCGTAATGCGACACACGTGGCAGGCATGCCGGGACGATACAATGCCGAAGTGAGAAATCGGGTTGCACACGGCATCGTCTAGTCGCTACCACTCCCCTCGCCACCAGCACTTGCTGTATCTTCGCCATCACATCCCACATGATCGGCAATTGAAAGAACCTCGAGCTTGGGTGACATTTCCTTACACGCATTCCACATTGCCTCCATCAGCTCGCTGGTGATGTTATCAATGCAGCTTTGTGTATTGGGTGTTGTATCGTCCGTATTAACTTCCTTCCACGCCGGCTTAAGTACTTCCCACAGCCTGACATCAAAAGCCCCGTCCATCGTCTTCATAAGCACGACCCCAAACATCAAACTACGAGGTGTCTTCTGTGTTGCCTGGGTGGTAGTGTCAAACACTTCTGTCATGCGAATGAGAAGGGCCATCTCATGGTCCGCAAGAGCCGCGCAGTTGTCGGAGATGAGGTTCTCCTTGTTCACAGCGACCTCCAGATCATGAAACCCGTTGAACCACCGAAGAAGTCCATGCCTAGTCGTATCCAAGAATGCGAGTATACCTTTAACCACCACTGCACGGATCTGGGCCTGCCCGGCCGAGTCGATGGTCGACTTTGTTCCACTGTTAGTTGACATCTTGTGATGCGTGTCTGGAGTTTCACAAGCCCACTCTTCGAAGTCGTAGGACGACATCTGTTGGAATGACAAGTTTGCGAATTAGGATACCAACAAGCGATGTGTTGTGTCTAGTCGAAGAAAGCAGACACAACGACGAGCTATTTAACAGAGCAATTAAGATGATCTTGCGCCAACTCATTAAGCTATCCCATTCACACCCCCCAGACCAATTCAACATTCGCTACTTTACAAGCGCATTTCACGCCTTTTTGCGCTCTAGGGGTGGTAACTATTCGATTCCCGCGTTGCAATCCTAGTGTATCTAGCTACGAAAACGTCACGGTGCGCGGAGGGGGGCTTGCGACCTCAACATACGACTGTGTGGACACCTTCTTGAACTGCGGACTAGCATCACGGACAGGCTTGGCGTGAATCTCCATCCACCCCAGGAATGCGTCGGAAGCTGCCTTTAGGTTGTCATATAGGTTGATCGGGGCAATCGAAAACCCAGAGTCAGTGACCCAGAACTTCCACCCGTTCTCCTTGAAAATGCCCTCAATCTCTGCACCGAGGGCGTGTGAGACTGGAAGAAGGACAGCCGAGACCTGCTCTGCGAACTCAAATTGGATCTGCCAAGGAGTCATACCCAGCGGTGTGTGCTCGCATGTAAGATCGGCAAAATTCTGATAGAACGCGGTATGCCAGTGCGAAGAGAAGTGCGACGCGTCAATGTACTGGAGATCGCTTGAAAGCAGGGAAGAGGTGGGGGTGATCGAAGGATCGATGATAAAACTACACATACCCTCGTCACTGGTGACAACCTTGTCGATAAACTCCTTCTTCATGAGAGATGGGAGGATGAGCTTCACCCACAACAGACGAAGAGAGTCATTGCGCCTAATATCACCCAACACGATCGTTCGAGCGTCTTCGACGACAGTACCGATGTATGTATTTGCACCAACCATAGTGATATGTGCAGACATCCTATATGTATAATCAATGTGTTGACATCAGCCTACTGAGTGTTGTGATGTGTTCGTTTCGGGCGCACTCTGTTGTCAGTGCATCTGCTTTCAATCCTTTGGTAATCTGTTCGTTGCGGACCTTTCGCCCCTTTTCGATTATGTCGTACAGATCAAGCGCAAACGCAAGGGTGGGTTCATCTGAGATCCTTGAAGCTATGATATTATAGATTGGATCGTATAGACACTCGAGTTTTACTATTGTAGCCATCGCTTGCGTTTGGTTGTTGTGTAATTAAAATGTGAAACACATCCAATGAAGGAATTTAAGCTTAAGAAGAGTGGGGTTTGTTGGGTTGGGTGGGCGGGGTTCAAATGCACATGACGCTACCATGCCTAAACAAAGCAAGGATCAAGCGATACAGGCGGAAGTGGCTGAAATCGCCAGACGGGAAGCTCACGATCGACGTGTAAAGGAAATCCTCGAAGAGAACGAAAAAAGGAGGACGCTTCGTGACCGATGGATACACCAGAAAAAACATTTGACCCCCAGAGATCTCGGCAGAGTACGCGGCCATCCCTGGTATGACGATTTCAAGAAGGGTATTCGCCCTGCGATAATGTTTAAGAACGAAGATGGCCACTGGCGCTATGCAATTAGACGACCGCTTGGCGGCGACGGAGGGATTGAAGACGAAGTTGATCCTAAAGTCATCAGTCGCTTGAAAGATAAATCGATCATTTATCTACCAAGCTCTTGGTTTACACCGGGTATGCCAGGTCGATGGGAGACGCCAAGCTTAAAAGCCCTATCAAAATAAACGGCGACATAAATCTGTATCGTACCCCCTGCATTGAAGCTTTCTGTGAAGCCTTTTGTCTTTCCATATTTGTTAGTTGTACCCCGTGCAATGTAGCTGTAATGTAGACACGTTGTGGTGACACGACCGATGTCATGTAATTTGTCGCGTGTTGTTGCGTACATATACGGCCCTGGGTACGTAGTATGATAGGAGGAGAGGGTGGGTCGGTAGTGTAGCAGGGCACGGTAAGAATGGCGTCCCTGTGCCTCTGCCTTGAGAAAGTAGAGGTTGGGATTGCCTTGCTATATTCAATCTGGTCCTTGACCACGAAGGATTACCGACCCTTCCCTCTCCTCCTACGCGGCAAAAAAAAACACCACACAACCCGTTGTCCTCTGACCGCGCGTATACCATCTTCTCTCCTTTCAGCAGTGACGGCAAAAAGACGACGCTGTGCGAAGATAAGACCTGGTCCTCCGTCTTCGACCCCATGGCGCCGCGCCCCAAGTCCGAGGCCATGGTGCTCGCGGCCAAGAACCCGCTCCTCAGCCACAAGATCCAGCAGTTCCGCATCGCGGGCCGCATGCTGCTGGAGGCTTCCGAGTCCAACAGCCGCTTCCGCATCTTCGCGGGCGACCCGGCGGAGTCCGCGGGCGAGAAGGAGTTCATGCAGATCCACATCGACCGCATCTTCAACACCGACTTCGGCAAGGACTACAACTTCAACCCCAAGGCGGGCATCATGAACTTCTTTCCGCAGCTGCTGTGCAACCTCGACCGCAACCTCAACAACTGGTTCGACAACCCGGAGGTGCCCGGGCTCGCGGATGCGGCCGAGAACGCGTATAAGCTGGCCTACGTCACGCTCAGCATCTCCAACCTCAAGAACAAGCGCCTTTTCCGGTCGCTGACGGGCGTGATCCGCTGGATCGCCTCCGAGGCCCCGGGCCTTCTGTGGCGCATCATCACCTCGCAGAACGCACCGGATTCGCCCGCGTGGATCAAGGACGCGGACTGGGCGGGCGTCTACATCGCGGCCATGGACGAGGCGGCGAACGAGGTGCAGCTTGAGAACGTCAAGATCACCAAGAAGATTCTCCGCGAGTTCTGGCTCAGCTTCATCGGCCTGGATCCGCCGGAGGAATCTATGGCGCGCTGGCTTGGATTCGCCGAGGACGAGATCGAGGACATGCAGGGCATGTAGATGCGGGAGATGCGGAACGGGTGTGGGAGTGGGGGCGGGAGCGGGAGCGGGAGCGGGAGTAGGCGGATCCGGAGGTTGAAGTTGAAATGGGGATCCAACTGCCAGCGTTCCGCCAACGGTCGTCAGGGAAAGTTCCAACATTAGGGTTGAAGTTTACCATCACTCGTAATTTATCCGCATAATTTATCTACACACCGGAAATTTTGATTTTTCTCGCTTAGGGTTACGGTTAACCCCGGGGTTAAGGTT
>Ga0214219_1000233_pt1 | contig 26184 bp, 25 predicted proteins | sample TroBogypolimnion_26_FD_153057 | JGI IMG/M metagenome (GOLD analysis project Ga0214219, IMG submission 153057) | Freshwater microbial communities from Trout Bog Lake, WI - 25JUL2007 hypolimnion | ecosystem: Environmental > Aquatic > Freshwater > Lake > Hypolimnion/Profundal zone | place: Trout... | reverse complement strand
GCTGCAATGCCACAAGTTACACAACAAGGGATTGCGGCTGGGATGACACGAGAACCGACAGTTTCTCCTGCATTGTTAATGGCGGCTGGGATGAATCCATTAGCTGCACAATTTTATGGTGCGTTACCGCCTGAGATGCCACTGGGCAACTTTATGGATCAAATCATGTCGAAGTTTAACGCAAGGAATCGCGAACGTGCAAATAGCGCTGCGGACGATGCTGCAATTGGCAGGATGATTAAGATACTGCAAACCAGTAAGTAACTCTATGGACACCTATCAAGATTTTCTAAAACAGAATCCTGTGGATGAGTTTAACTCGCCGCGGCAGATTCAACAAGACTTTGTGGACAATATCCGCAAGGCTGATCCACGTTTTAGTGACTTGACAGAAGGGCAGACTGGTCAGGTGTTGGCGCAGTTGACCGGAGAGCAGGGGTTTAATAGATTTTCGGCTGGTGCGTTGAATCGTGGGTTTGATTGGTTAGGTGATAAGTTTACGAATACGCTTAACGAATTGCCTGTCGGTGGTGGTCTGACTGCGAGTCAATATGCTGGTGAAGGAGCACAAGGAATTGCGCAATTTTTTGGTGCTGGAGAGGATACACAACAAGCGTTTAAGAGTGGTGGTGAGCAATTGCCAGCGATTATCGGGATGCTTGGGTTGGGCGGTGTTGGAAGTGTGATTGGTGGTATTGCTGGTGCGATTGGTGGTATTGGAAGTGTGATTGGTGGTATTGCTAGTGCAGGTATGACTGGTTTGATGGGTGCGACTATGTACGGACAAGGCGTAGGTAGCGCATATGAACAAGGCGCTACTGGACTTGCGCCGACTGCAGTTGGTGCAACGAGTTTGGCGGCACTTGCGATTCCGATGGTGTTCAGTCGTGCGATTGCTGATGTTGCGGGGACTGCAGCGTTGAAACTTACTGCGAGTGGTGCGTTGAAGGATTTGACTGCAGAAGCGGTTAAGGATGGAGTGAAGTTCAGTGGATCAGAGGCGGTGAATTTGATCACTGGGAATCCTGCAGTGTCGACTTTGCGCCGAAGTGCGTTGAAGACGGTGCAGGAAAGCATTGCAATGAGCACGGCGAGTGCATTGAGTATTTCTAGTGCGGTTGCTGGGCAGTTGATCATTAATCCGAAGAAGTTTGTTGAAGATCAGTTGACGAGTAAGCAGTTCTGGATTCCGACGTTGATTGGTGAAACTTTCAACGGTGTGGGTGGTGTGATGATGGGGAGGATGCGGGAACCAGTTAAGAGTTATAAGACACTGACTGAAGAACAGGCAGCACTGAAAGCAAAGTTGCATGGTAGTGAGCAAGCGAGTGCCGAGGAAGGTGCAAAGTCACTTGTGGGGATTTTGCCGGATAAGACTGCGGGGACGGAACCTTCATTGACTGTTCCGTTAGATGAGACGATGTATCCGGAAAGTATTTACAGTTCGAAGATTAAGAAGCAACTTGGAATTCCTGCAGGTCCTGAAAGCGATCAGGCATTACTTTCGCATTATAGTGCGATTCGTCAAGCAAATGCGGAAGCGATTGTTGCGGAGACAAATAAGGCGTCTACTGATACACCTGAAAGTCCTGCGGTTAAAGATCGTGTGATTAACACTCCAGACGAAGCGTACGCTGCGATTGCTGATGTAATGGCAGCGCATGATCCGTCGAGTGATCAGTTGAACATGCTTGGAATGGCAGTGCAACATCTGCAAGAAGCGATGGAAAGTACGCATCCAGAAGTGTCGACAGATGAAGCATTCATGCATGCAGTAGAGGAGATTCACGCGCGTGCTTATGATCCTAACGTGCAGAATTATGAGCATATTGTCACGACGGATGATGGAAATCATATTGCGTTTCATAATCCCGGGACGAAGGAAGTTGGGACGTTTGTTCAAGTGATGCGGACAGGAGAGGATGGCAAAGTTCATCCTGTGGGTAAGCAATTCATTGAAAACGTTCCCGGCACGGCGACGATTTTGCGCCTGCATGACGTGTTACAGCTTGCGAAACTTGACGCGCCAGCGTTGAAACCTGCACTAGACAAACACTTTGGAGTTGATGTGACGCCGAAGGAACTTGAAGTTTTTCATCGTGTCTTTCAGCGGACTGCACAAGCGGAAGCCGAGATGCCGTATGGCGTGAGTTTTCATGAAGATTATCATGCTCAAGATCCGAGGCGAGCTGCTGGGATTGCTGAGATGTTGCATCGGACGGGGATGCAGAAGGCGCTAGTTGCGCTTAAGCAGAAGTTACGTTTTACTGCGAGTTCTGCATGCCTTGATCCAAAGGCGTTAGATAACGCGACGTTTGATTATTTTGGCGCGAAGAATATTGCGGCGCATTCGTTGGTTGAGAATACGAATGGTGAACTCGTGCACGTGATTTCACGTAACAATACGTATGGTCCTGATGTGGATATTCATGAATTAGGACACGTGTTGCATGTGCTTATCGACTCAGGTGGTTATGGGAAAGAGATGAAGGCTGAGGTCGATAAGTGGCTTGGTGACATTGTTAACCCAGATAGCGAGTGGAATAAGGGGAAGGAACGTGGTAAGCAACGAGCGGAAGATGTTAAGCACGCTGCAGAAACCGGCGCGACGATTGCGTCAAAGGTTCAGGCAGGAACTAAACGCGCACAAGGTTTGCCAGATACAGAAGAGATTCGTCAGCATTACTTGTCATACTATGAAACATTCGCGCAAACCTTTCATGGCTATATGATGTCTGCTGGGAATAAGTTCTCAGACTTTATGGCAAAACACTTTCCGACTTTGCATGGATTCTTTTCGGAGTATGCAAAAGCTTTTAAGACTGGTGGACCGCTTAATCGTTACTCGCCGGGTTATAGTGTTGGCAAGTCGATTTTGAAAACCTACCTCGATGCACATTATGATGCAACTGAAGCACCTGCGAAACGTCTGCATGCACTCATGGATGCGACACCGGGAATGTCTTCTCGAGTTGCAGAAGCGTTAGTTCACGAGTGGTTTCAAGCGAAAGGTGTTGGTATTCGTGATGCACTCGAGACGACGGTCAAGCAGTTGAAAGAGACTGGCGAAGGTGTGAGTGATTCTTCTGTGATCGATTTGCTTTCGAGCATCGGACGCGTGAACGGAGAAACGAATATGTTCTCTCCAATGGAAGGTTACGATGGACAGTTAAATTCCAAGGCGTTTATTCTTGCACCTTGGATTAGCCATCTTGTCGGTGAAACACATCTCGGTTGGGATAAGATGCTGAGTGCTGCGAAGGAACTTGCGGCAAAAACAGGTAAACCTTTCAAGAGTGAAAAGTGGTTTAACTCGCACACACTTGCAACAGAACTTGGATTCAAACCCGGCACACCACGTCACGCAGAAGCGCAATCCTATCTCAATGGACGGTGCTTCATTATGAAGAACATTGAACGTCTTCAACGCGTGGTTGATGTAATTTTGAATCCTGCGGAAACTGAGCGATATACGCAGGCCGACGTGTTAAAGCAGATTTATAAACTCGATGGAGTTTTACGTGACTGGTATCTGGGTCGCTTGGATTACCAGAAAGGTAAGCCAATGTACGAGCCGACTTGGGACAAACTTAGTTCGTCTGTCGAAGCTGGTCGTCAACATACAATCGAACTTCCAGAACGCGAGGCTGCGTTTGTTGAAAAATCACATAAGTCTTGGTTCCCAGACCTCACCGATGCGTTGATGAAACGCGTGAAGAACACTGCGAAACCACCAAAATCTCACCTTGACATTGATGGTAATTTTGACTTCGAGACAAAGCAACGCGAGTCAGGTACGAAACGTCCTGAGTTGAAGTCTTTCTCATCTGAGCAAGAAGCTCGAGATTATGTTGACTCGATTCAAAACTCGAGTAAGTACGCGATGGTCGAACTTTCGACTGAGCATTATACCAAGCGTACAGTTGCAAAAACTCGCGAAGAAAAACTTGTTGCACAAGGTAAATACAAACTCACCGATGCGTGGCGTATCGTTGCAAAAGACACAACGAATCGCCTTCGTCTCGCCTCCGAAGATTCCACTTGGCGCGCTTCAAAACAAGCGTTCGAGGCTGCTGCGTTTGAACAAGCGCCCGAGCATGTGCAAGAATCGCAGTCCGAACTCGAGTCCATCGTCGCTCCACGTCCACAGCCTACGAAAGAAAAGCGGGTCGTCGCTCAGTTGTCACCTGAAAGTGCAAAACAATTTTGGGCCGAACTTGAAAAAACTGGTGCTCCTGCACTTCACAAACTTCGTGACATAGTTCCGAATCACGTGGAGAAAGCTCTGCAAGACATCCTCGCAGGCACAGATCAACCACATACGAACGTCAATGAATTTGCGACGTTGAAAAAGCATTTTCTTGGAATGCTCGAGTGGCGTAAGGCGAATCCGGGCATCTTCAACGATCTCTTACATGAACACGGTGTTGATCTATTGCCTACGCAAAATGGTCTAATCACGATGGTCAAGGCATATGTTAATTCGTTGCACACCTTCACGCCTGATCTTAACGCAAAACAAATCCAATCTGAACACCTTCGCAATCTCAGTAAGATGATCGCGTTTGGTGAAGACGTCGCCAACGCAAGTAACAAACCAAGCGCAGCATACGATCCTGACACTGTAACAAACTTCTACAAGTCTCTCACAAACTATGTGAAAGATTTGCAGTCTCAATATCTCAACGAAAGTGCTGCTGACACTGGTCGCGGTATGATTCCGCAAGTCACACCTTCCGAGCAAGGTCGTCAAGCTGGCACGACAGCATTCGCAACACCACTTTCTAATCCAACAGTCCAAGCAAACGTCGCAGCTGTTCTCAACACACAAGAAGGCAACCTCGGACGTCCACATGACGTCGCACATGAACGTAGTGCGATCGGAAAGATCTTCGGAGCCGTCCTAGGTAAACCACTCAGTGTCGCACAAAAAATCCACTCCGCAATCGGCCAAGGCCCGCTACAACGAGCCGTGCAAGATCCAAACTTTTATTGGGCTTCTAAAGCATTCTACGACGAAACTGTTAATGTCTCCGGTAACACAACAGGTGCACTCAAGCATTTGCACTGCGCAGGCAAACTAGTCTCGCAACTCGAACTCATACCGCCCGATGAACGTGCAAATCTAAAACCCGAGGAAATTGCACACCTTGAAGCGCTTCCAAAGATTTTCAAACTCGACGAAGGTGACAGCATGGATCCAAACCGTACTGTCCGTACAATGTTAGCGAACCCTCGTCTGCGTGACATCTTCAATCGCATTGGACTTCTGGAGAACCAAGGTTCAGACTTCTATGAAAACATAATCAACAAACCTCTTGATCCGAACGACGAAATTTCGGTTAGTGCTTATGCGTACAAGAAAGAACTCTCAAACCCAAAAGAGGCAGCACTCATGGAAGAATGCCTTAAGCGTTTTTACGCCTCTCACAAGTACTCGGTCCAAGTCCAAACTGTTCAAAGCATGCGAAACTTCATTGCTTCGCATGCCACCTCACTAATCTCTCGTCCCGAGTTCGGCAACTCCGCCGAAAAAGCGATGGATTTTGCTACACGCTTCAACGCTGCCAGCACTCCAGATCGTCTACAATTACTCGTTAAGGAGCTTAACAAGACTCCGAGAGAGATGACGAATGCGCAACAGGCAAAGATGACTGAGGAGGAGTTTCACCAGTCGCAGAGTACGACGATGACGTTGGATGATGCGGAGAGATTGCTTAAGCCGTATATGGAAGCGGAGCAAGGGGTGTTGAAGCAGAATCAGATGCTGTTACACAATTCGTTTTATACGAGTGAGGTGCGGTATGGTGCGTGGCATGTGAGGGTGGTGTTTAAGGAGGATGGGAGAATGCCAGCGAGTAAGACGGAACGGATGGGGTATTATGGGTTTAATTCGTTGGAGGAGGCACAGAAGTTTGCTGCGGAACAGCGGGTACTTGGAAATACTTCAGGCACGCCGTGGGACTTTGGACGGGCGAAGCGTAATTATCGTGAGATTAATGGGACGTATGAAGATGCGTTGAATGATGTTACGAAGACGACGCGAGTGATGTTGGAGTTGTTTTTAGAAGGGAAAGGGTTGGATGAAGAGACGTTGAATACTGTATCGAATGCTATTGGTGACTTGCCTGATAAGGTGACAATGCAGAATGAGGCAGTGAAGATTAATTCGTTGACTGCTAGAAAGCGTTCGTTTACGAAAGGGCGGGAAGAATTGGATCGGTTTGAACAGCATTTGGAAAGCGTTCGGCGTCGTCTTGCGGCGAGTGGACGTAAGGAGACTGATATTAAGTTCAAACTTTACTCGCGGGATAAAGGGACGCTTGCGAATAATGATTTGTATGAAAAGTTGGATGAGTTCAAATCTGGCATGCGTTTGAAGGATAGTGAGTATCAGAAGCAGATTGGGATGCTTGGGTATAATGCGTGTATGTTGGGGAACTTGTCTTCGGGGATTATGGAAATGCAGCAGGGTCCGATTATTACTGCGGCGAGTTTGATGGCTCATGGTGGGAGTTTGAAGGATGCGTTTTTGGTTCCGACGCAAGTGGTGAAGTATGCGTATCAGTCTGCGATGAAGCGGTTAGTGAGAGGGGATCAGACTAGCGTTTGGGATAATCCTGAAGAGCGTGCATTCATTCGTGATGCGGTGAATAAGAATAGGCTGGCACAGAGATTGCATCATGATATTGATCAAACGAGCACGGATCGTGTGATGGAGCAGTATCGAAATCTTGATGGGTTTGAGGATCAGACGACGAAGGATAAGATTAAATCTGTTGGACAGCATGTGTTCAATGGGTTGAATAATATGTATGGAGCGATGAATCGTTTCAACATGGAGGTGTCGTTGATCTCGCATTATAGACTGTTGAGGAAATTGCAGTATGGGAACGTGCCGACGATGACTGCGGAGCAGATGCAGACGAACGGGCATCCGCAGTTTACTAAACGCCAGTTTGCCGAACTTTCCAACAAGGTAATGATGGCCAGTGACATGGCGAATGGTACGTTGCAGAGGTTGGGAAGACCTGAGTTTTTCAATACGAAATCAGAGATGCTGCGGAATGCAGCGAGTACGTATTGGAGTTTGCAGAGTTTTGTGAATGCGCAGGTCGCGAATCAGTTACTCTATATGAGTAAGGCGTTGAACGCGAAGGGGATTTACTCGAGGTCGGAGAGTATCGCAGCGAGAAAAGCGATGGCGACGTTGCTTGGAATGCAATTTCTCGCGATGGGAACGGCAGGATTTACTTTGTGGCCTAGTGCGAACAAGGCAATTAAACTCGCGACTGGGTTTGATCCGGAGGAAGAAATGCGTGATGCGTTTTTGTCGAATAAGAATTGGAGTGACAGTGACCGTCAATTCATGGCAGATTTTGCTGCGAATGGATTAGCGACTGCGGCAGGTGTTCCGATTGATTATGGAACTCGTTTGAGCGTACAGGGTTTAGGTCCAATGAGTCCGTATGCTGGGTTTGATGCGAAACAACTTGGTGGGCCGGTCATCGGTTTGGTCACGCAGGCGATGAGTGATTTGAAGAAGGTGCAGGAAGGAACGTTGGGTATTGGCGAAGCTGTTACACTCAATATGCTGCCTGTTGGACTTCGTCGTGGTTTGCGCATGGAGATGTTCGATCATGGTGATATCTATGATGGAAATAAGAAGTTCATGTTCACACCAACCGCAGTTGAACGTGTTGGTATGTGGACTGGATTTAACACTGTCCGTGCGCGTGAGGAAATGGAAGCGCGGATGAAGAGTACGGAGGCGATTGACGCTGGTGCGAGGTTGAAGATGACACGTGCAAATGCGGTGATTGATGCGCAAGCGAGTGGGAATTTGCCCGAGGCCATGCGGATCATGCGGCAGACGGCGACTGACTTTCAAGAGAAGGTTCCAGCCTTTGCAAAGTATGTCGCAGAGTTGAAGGTGTCGAAAGATATGGGACAACTCGTACGCGAGGGAAGTGGTCCAGAAGCTGATCGAGTCGCACGTTTGTATCAGACTTTGAATCCACCGCAGGAGATGTTACGGAAAGCAAAAACTGATAACTACATGCAACAACTTGGTGTACCAGTGGTTCCAAACTTCCAAGCCTACCGACATGCGGCAGCGTTTGACTCGATAATGCAAAACAACCCCGGAATTACTTCCGGAGCTGCGTCTAAGATGTTGTCCGATCCAATGCGGCGCGGAACGATATATGGAGCACTTGATCCTAACTCTGCAACTGAAGCATTTCAGTCGAATTTCCCATCAGTAGCTTGGTGACGACATCTGTACGAACTAGATAATCAAGAGCTTTTTCAGTCTGCTCAATATCTCCGGACTCCCAGAGCGCCGAAATGATTTGCTTTTTCGAAAGCATTTTGTTCGGCGCTTCTTCGAGTCTAGAGTAAATGAGATATGCAAGTTCGGCGAGTGGGTTTTTACCTGCACCAGCTAGGACTTTGTTGAGATGAAGTTCGACCGCATCGAGCATGACAAGCGCATCTCGGAAAAGTGCTTCGGTGAGAAGGCCAGTCATATCGCTCGCGAGGTCAAGAAGCATTGCGCATTTGATGAGTTGTGTGTCTTTTGTGCGCAACCAGTTCTTGAACACATTCGTATGCGGCATCGCCATCTGTTTATACTTCTCGTTATACCAAGGGACGAAGAAGTTTTCACCGTCGCGTGAGAGTTTGTACTCGCAAGCGAAGGATTTGACTTTACGCAAGTGCGCAAGACATCGAACGTGAGCGTCGACTTGCTCTTGCGTTTCCTGTGGAAGTGCGACCGGGTTGCCGTGTCGCTTTCCCCAGACAAAGATACCACGGCGTGAGAAACCACCTGTGATGAGTTTTTCTTTGAGTAGCTGACCGGTTTGCTCGGGAGTCATACAAGCGAGCATTGTCACGTAAGGGGAGAAGATGATGTCGGTGCCTTTGTTTTTCGTGGCGACTTCATAAGCCTCTTGGTCATAAATGTCCGTAAAGAACGTAATGAGGCCAGAGGGATTACCACCCGCCGAGAGCATAGTAACAATTTCATTTGCGAAAAATGAAAACTGCGAGACTTCGACTGGCATGATGCCGTGAATGAACTTGAGGTGACACTTTGATGCTTCATTGGTTTTTGACATTAAGACAGAGATTTGCTGTAACGTGATGGATGGTGGCGCGATTGGAGTCTCAAGTTTCTGACACATCCGCCGCGCTTTGTTCATCGCAGTCGACTTTCCGTCGCCGGGTTCACCGACAAGCACAACATAAAGATTTGGATAGATTTTACAAACGTGTTGATCGAAAAAGACTTTACGCGACACGACCGCGGAGAGTACACTCAACGCACTCCACGTATGAAAGAGTGGCGAGGCTTCTCCACCGGAAGTGTACAGCATGTAATCGTCGATGAAGTTATTCATGTACGCAGGCGATGATGGGTTTTAGTGGAATTCCTGTGTCTGAAAGCATTTCATACTCTATATGTACGCGTTTACCCATAACACGCTCAGGGTTATGCCAGTAGTCGTAGCGTTGTTGCATAGTTAAACCACTGCCAGCAGTGAACAGTGCGCCATTGTCTGCGCGAAGTTCAAACGCGCCGAGAGTGTCCTTATCACCTTTCGTCTTACTATCCACCATCGCGATAAGATCAGTAATCGTAGCATCCATATCTAAGCACTCCTTGCGTTTCTGCAAGCACCACCAACGGTTTTCCTTGTTACCGCACTGCGACTCGAGGCCATAGTGTGCCTCCGCATCCCGATACATCATTCCCTCAAAGCCATGGATATTTTTCCACTGGTTATACCAATGTTCAGCTTCGATCGGAGTAAAAATTTCGTGCGTTTCAACGAACTGCACATACTCATTCCCTTCTAAACTCTGCCCCAGCCACCGCATAATCTCCGCACGCTTCCGAAACGGGACTCTCACAATAACATCAAACACATGAAACTGTATCAACGTACTCTCCGCATGCACTCCCGAACGAACCACACTAATCCGCGAGTTGATCTCCTGCAAAGAAAATCCATGCCTATAAAACTCACCGTCAAGAAATACATTACCTAGTTTCGTTAAGGCGCTTAACGCGTGGTTGACTACTGCGTTCGTCCAGCGTTCGCCTTGGCGAGACTGGAAGTGAGGGGAGCGTGGGTCGTAGATTCCGCGAACGCCGTTGAGTTTGGGTTGGACGAAGCATGGGAAGGTGATGCGAGAGGGATTGTAGTGGAAGGCGAGCATTGGTTTGATCATGGTGCTTTGTAGTTATTGGCCCAGAGTTCTGTGAAATATTCTTGAAGTGCTTTTGCTTGAGAGGGTGACACTTTGTACATGAGTTCGTGAAGAGTCATTGCGGTGGCGTTAGCAGAGCCGATGAAGACGTCGGGGATGGCAGAGTGTTTGGGATAGGCCAGCCAGAGTTTCATGTGGGTGGCGGTGACACGGCAGGAGAGTGCTGCGCGTGGTGGAATGCCTTCGACGTAGATTACGCGGCGGAGGTTTGTGACGTGAGGAGAGACGGAGTAGGTGACAACGTCGAGGTGATCGTAGCGACAGATTGCGTGGATGAAGTTGGTGGAGTCGTAGAAGCCATTGGGAAGCCAGCAATCTGTAAGATTGATGGGTGGTGGAGTGACGATGTGATTGAGGGATGGGAAGTCGTGTTTCATATTGGATTAGAAGTGTTGCCCCATGAATCGCCGTAAGCGCCTTCGAATGGAATGTTTATGAGTTGACCGGAGATGAGGATTTTGTCAGAGAAGTAAGTACGTAGTTTTTGAATCGCCCAATCACGAGTCTCCAATGGCCATTGTCCGCACATCGCGTCATGTACATGGTGAAGTGGTTCGATGATGAGGGAATTGTTTGGCCGACGATTCTCAGGATCGTACCAGAGGTTGCGAAGGGCACGGTTCGTTGCATAGGTGGTGTTTGCCTGAGGTTCATGGGCGACGGCGGATCGGAGAGTTTCGTGTGACGCACGACGCCCGAAGAATGTTCGAGTGTGACCAGAAGCGCATTGAAGTTTTCCTTTCGTTCGTAACTCTTGCTCGACCCAAGTCTGCCAAGCAGCGACTCCCTTATAGCGAAGTCGGTAAAGTTTTTGTAAAGCCATGCATGTCTTGTTGTCGGCATAAATTGGATTGCCGGTAAGTTTGAATGAATCTTTGAGGATTTGATCTGCCATGGTAGATGGTCCCAGCAGATAATTTGTCCCATGTTGTACTCGTTTGCAGATGAAATACAACGCAGCAACTTCATTCGTGTTAAGTGGGGACTGGTCATTGCCTATGTATTTTGAGACTTTGTAGAGTTCTTCGCGCGAGAGACGGAGGGCCTCCACTCCGTGAAGATAGAGGTAGGCGATGACTCGAGCGGGTTTGATGCCGTATAGGTAATCGTCCAACATGGTTCGGTCGCCAAACTTGGCACAGTGTGCAGCAACTGTCCAACCATCCGCGCCAGCAAGGTCAAGCTGAAAGAATTCGCATCCCGGATCAGCTCGGAATAGATGGCGTAACTTTTTGGTGACAGTTGTAAGATTCGATCCAACGTCTTTTTCTTCACCTTTCTTATCGAGGACGTCAGAGTTTTCAGCGGAGTGCTGACAGTTAAGCCGCCCGGTGTCGGTCCCGACAATATTGTAAGAGCAACGGACCCGTCGATCTCGACTTGAAGTTGGCATAGCGAGGGTCTGCATGAGTTTTTCGCATTTGCGCCACGAGATGAGGTCGCGAATAAGGGCTGCATCGTGAATCCGATTAATTTCAAGCAAGGCGTCGATGTTCGTGGTGAGTTTTGTTTTGTCGATACGGCCACCTTTTTTGGGATGTTGTTTCGGGAAGTGCTTTTCTTTATAGAGGACATTGCATAGTTGGGTTGGAGAGTTTACATTAACTTTTTTGCCGCATTCCAAGTTGATACGAAGTTGGATTTCATCTTGCTTGATTTTAGTGAAGTTATAAAGTTCGTCAGCTCGCGCTTTATCAAAGACCATTCCGCGCAGTTGCATGTAGTTGATCGCGGGGAGGAGTGACATGTTGAACTTAAAATGTTCAAGAGCGTTTCCGGACATTGCCGTAAGATGCCGTTCTGCGATTTCGTAGGTAACGCAGGAGTCGGTGCAACAGTAGGTCCAGTGGGTGACAGTGTCGTCGACTTTTCGTTGGAACTTGTAGTAAGGTTCACGAGTCCAGATGGTAGTTTGAGTACCTAGTCCCTTGGGTAACTCTGAGTATATTTCCCATCCTGAAACCATCGTATCCATAATAATGTTGGCAAGGTGGATGTGATATCGGTACGCGAGAACAAAGTAGTCATAAATACAGTTTTGTAAGATTTTAGGCAGATCATCACGAGCCATCGTGATACGAAGTTGTTCGATTACTAGTGCGTCCTCGGCGGGTGTGAACACTCCAAAAGGAATAATAAAAGCGTGATGAGGATCAGTTGCAATGGAAAGACATGAGATCCATGAGACATATCCTTCAATGTCCAAGGCAATAGGAATCCCAGCAGGCAGATTACGCAGACGATCAATAATCTGATAAGCGGAAAGATGGAGTTCATAGTGACGCTCGGGGAGGTTAAGTTCAGGAAAGGTTGACTCTTCGGCAGCGCGAGATAAATCGAAACGGAGCAAAGGCATCCATTCATACATGCGGAGTACATTCTCCATGTCGTATGTTGGAATGCACTTGAAACCCACGCAAGGCGATCCGATGGTGTTTGAACGGAAGAGTGATCCGTGCCAGTTAGAGACAGACTCACCGCGTTTGCCAGACATCCAAAGCGGAACGTCGCCTGCGAGGACGATGATGTTCGGTTTGAAAAGCTGCAAATCTTGCTTGAGCTGATCGCACGAATCGACGACTTCCGGATCACTCCATGGAAAGAGAGTGGCGTCTTTCATCTTCACCTTGCCGTTGTACTTGCGTTGTACGCAAGAGACGTTCGCATACATCACGGACATTGGTGAGATGCCAGCGGAAGAAAGAACGTTCCGCATGATCTGTCCAGACGTTCCGACGAACGGACGAGATTCAGCGAGTTCTTGTTCGTTTGGACAGTCTCCAATCACTGCCACGCGCATAGGCGAGTCGATGCCGGGAAACTCGGTTTGAACTCTACGCCGATCCTTTGGGACGGTGGAGATTGCGTTGAGATCAAAGAGTGCTGGAGTCAGTTGGGACATCGTTGAGAGAGAAGTTAAAGTGTTTTTTGAGGAGTTGTTTAACACCAGCATGTGACTTGTACTTCGACGTAGGATTACTCCACGTGCGACGATAGTCACCAGCGTCTCGCGCCTTATAATATTCATCGAGACGTCTGTATATCCGCTTGCATTTACGCAGGCGACGTTGGGATAATCCTGTTGGTGTGGTTTCGTTTTGCATAAAGTTACTTACAGAAGTGTGTTTCAAAAGCATGTTTAACCTCATTCGGAAGTTCGTTCCAAGTGAGTTCGATACACTGTGTTTCCATCATTGGATAAATGCGAATACTAATCACCTCTACCGCTTCGGTGTAAAAGAAGCGATATAGATCTCCATCGAACGGGAGAGTGAAAGTTTTAACGCGTTTTTCCATTGATTTCGTTGATGAGTTTGGAAAGGTTTAGCATTCCTTTATTGAAGTGATCGACGTCTATCTCGATACCCATCGGAATCATGCGCATGTTGATGACAGTGCGAAGACAAGACGCCTGACCTGCGTACGGGTCGAGGATCGTTTGTCCTTCACGCGCAATCGCTTCAAGCAGATATCTCCACACAGCCATTGGTTTTGCGAAGGGGTTGTCATAGAGCTTGCGCTCGGCACTTCCGTCGGCGTCGATGAATGAGGAGTTCTGTGGGCAGCATAGGAAAGACGACGATGACTTGCGCAACAGCATCGCAAATTCCATGTTTTTTGTGGTGTTATATCTCGGAGCGTTATTCAAGCACGGATGAAGTTTCCTCCAGATCACTGGCCACCGCTGAGCTTTATAGCCAATCTTAAGTGCGAGGGCTTGCAGTTTTTCGTGGTGCGAGATATCATACCAGAATGCGCAATAGCCTGAGGGCTTGAGCAAACGAAAAACTTCGGTCAAAAACGGTTCAAACATAGAGATGTTCTGATCGACCTGATGTGTGTCGATCACGGTGTCGATGTTTTTCAATCCTGTCATCTGTTCAAGGTCAATTCCATACGGCGGATCGGTTACAACGTGATCAATACATTCATCAGGCATCGAGCGCATGACGTCTAAGCAATCGCCGAGACGGAAGAGCGCGGAGAGATTAAAATCTAGTTTGCCTGACAACTCAGGCTGCTCAATGATCCCAGCCTTAGCTTTCACGTCAACATCATTCAGATCAAAGATCGAATCCACGTCATCTGCCTGTGTGATAAACCCCATACGCGTGACAGACCTCGCAGCAGTTTCGTTAAGATCTTTCGAAAGCATCGCAGTGACGAGATCGTCCTTCTTTTTTAGAAGCACTTCATATGCTGCAAAAAGACTACTTGCTGCGAGAACATCATCATCGCCTTTGAGGATATATTCCGCAACCTGCGTGGCGTGAGAGACATGCGCATTACTCACACCAAGTAACGATCCCGTCTCACTCGTTCCCCACGAGATCATATCTTTCGACGCAGCAGCAACTTTCAATCTATGCGTCCGTGCAATTAATACACACTTCTCTTGCCACCGCATTTCCTTGCGATGTAAATTTTCCATGAGTTCTAACTCTCTCACCTCATGCTCGGGCATTTCCTCGCGAATGTTCACCGGAAACTCCTCAAGTCCAATCAACTTCATCGCCTGCATTCTCCGCTCTCCACCCACCAACCGATACGGCTTGGTGCCTCCGGACAATTTACTAACCAGCGGCGGATGAATCAGACCATTTTTCAATATCCCATTCGCCAGCTCCTCCAAGTTTCCAAAATCCGCTCTTGCGCGTCCGCTCATTTCAATATCATCCCACGCGACAAGTATCGCATTCTCCGGATACCGGATCGCTCCGACTTGTGCCCACGTTTCGACTGCCGCTGTTTCAATATCTTGGTTATTCATAATAGCTTAAATTTTTCACCGAAAAATGGCGAGGCCGTTTCCGACCCCGCCTCTAACTAACGGCAGCGTTACGCTGTCAATGTTTCCAGCTTCGCAATATCATTCTGCGCGCCGAACTCGCCATCATCCGCACGAACCTTCAGTTTCGCCATCACGCGCTGACCGACATAGTTGAACGGATTGAACGGAGGACGCTCGCCTTGTTTGGTCCCTTCGACTGCATCTTGCAGAAACGCCAAGTCGCGCTTGAAGTCCGGTGCCTTGTCGTTGTCCGACTGTTGCAACGGATAGTACTTCGTCACGATATAACCCGCGTTGATTTGTTTCGTCCCCGTCACATCCATCGCTTCCGCCGTAGTCTCAAACGTCACGACAAGGTTTTTCTTGTCGGCGTCCTTCTTACTCGGCTGCACTTTCACGTCCTTAATATTCAGGACATACAACGCTTCCGGCAACACCGGGCGACTGGTATCAACCTGTGAAAGGTCGAGTCCAAGGCCTAGGGGATCACCGCCGTTAATTCCAGTATCTTCTGACATATATGTTTTGTTTTCGTTTGTTCGTTGTTTGGTCGTGTTATATCACGTTTTCTTTTGCAGGACGTCTCGTTAATACGCTTAACGAAACATCGGAAAGGGGAGGTTAGGTGAGGTTAGGTGAGGTTAGGTTCGGGAATTTCGAGTGGTTCGACGGAGATGATGTTGTCGTCGTCGAATTCTGTTTGAAGAACTGCTATGATGTCGAGGATGGTGTCGCTGGATGATTCATCGTCGGCGAGGTTTAGGGTGATTTTGAATGCACGTTGGATCATGGTGGTGGTTTAGTGTTGGGATTCGAGTTTTAGTGTTGGGATTCGAGTTTGGTAATGTGAGCGTCTAGTTGTTTGGCTGACGTGGGCTCACTTCCATGCCAGACAAAGCGATCGGTGACGAATTTGTAATAACCGCGGACCATTTGGCAGCGTTTATTGGGGCGAGAGTGATCGTATTCGAAGATTGTGGTGATGTGGATAATGGTGTCTGGTGAATGTTTGGCTGTACTAGCGTTGTGGAATGGACCACCATGAAATGTATGTAGCATAGGTTAGTGGAATTTCCTGATTTCAGCGACGACAGCTTCGAAGGTTGCCATACGCCCGAGGGCGGGGAAGCTAGATTTGATTCCGCGGTGGTCGTTGTCGCCGAGGGGGAGTGTACGGATGGGGAACTCGTGCTTCTGCGCCGCACCGATGCCAGTGACTACGCAACGGGTGTTCCAGCAGTCGGTGAAAAGGCTGGAGAGCGTGTTCTTCGCTTGGCCGGGAACGTTGAGAAATGTTTTGTATCTCGCATCAGTTTCGTCTTTGTCGATCGCGTTGTGTGCAATTACGACGAGAGTCTTGCCACAGGTGCGGAGTTTCGAGAAGAAGTTTTTCACCAACTTCGCAAACTTACCCCAGTCTTGAATGCGCATGGTCTTGAAGTCAGCTGCGTCTTTGGCTGAATCTGTGACAGCAGCAGTGCCAAATTCCTGACGTAATACTTCAGATAGTATGATATCTGATAGCGTTGTGAGGGAGTCAATGACGATCGTTTTGATTCGGGGATCGATAACAGCGACGTTGAGACACTTAACGCACCACAGAAAGCGATCAGCAGGATGAATGAGTTTCCCATCGTCGTCACGGATTGCAGAGTCATAGAAGAAGTCGCGAATTCTGGTTTGTTCGACAGGAGCGGCCATGTTTCCGTCGCAGTCGAGAAAGTATGGAGATGGAAAGTGCAACGCAAGGGTTGTCTTACGTGTTCCGGGATCGCCGACAATGATAATTGCACGGTCGGTAGGTTGAAGTTCATTGCCGTGTTTCATAAGTTTAAGTGTTTGTCCTCCTGTTCGGATTCGTGTTTTGCTTCGAGAGTGTCATCGCGTTCTTCGATATCTTTGATCGCTTGGTTGTCGCGATAGAGTTGGTAGTCGTAGTCGGGGTCGGGTTCGCGTTCGTTATCGCTTTCAGGAATAGGCTGTGCGGCGGAGAATTGATAAGCGGCGCAGGCTGGGCTATCTGCTGTGAAGCACAATACACACTTGAAAGCATATTTACAAGTGGTAGGAATAGGTTGATCGATGGCTGTGATGATACCTGTGACAACTTTGCCACGAGCATCGACTTCAACTTCGTCTCCGACTGCGCAGGGCTTGTCGAAAATGTAGGTGTACGAGTTTTGCGTGCCGGAAAGGCGGACGTTGACGAAGGAATGTGAGGGAGTTAAGTCTCGATGGAATAGTGTTTTCATAGTTTCGGTTTGGTTTGGAGAGAGATAGCATACTCATAACGACGGTATGCCAGCGTCGTATTTCCTAATGCGCTAACATTAGGGAGAGTTTTTAAGATGCGTCTGAATCGGACGCCAGATTTGCTTGAAGTCGAGGTTCAGTGTATTCCAATTCGATGGTACGCAGACTGCATCACCACCAGCCGTACGAAACGCTTCGACGTTTTTCGGATAATCGTCGATAAGTAATGCGCCGGGTTTGGCCATGAGATGTTTTGCAGAGCCGAACATACATTGTGATGTGCGAATTTTAAAATGTGTTTGCAACCATGCTTTCTTTTCAACAATACAATGTGCTTTTGCAGACGGCGAAGTTGCAATGTAAATCGGAACTCTTAAGTCCTTAAGACAATCCATAAGCATGTGCGCCCAAGGGGTTACATGCATATCACGCCAGAAGTTTTCGTTGTCGATCACTGTCCAAAAAGCATTAGGTGACATCTCAAACGGCACTTCCATTGCAAATTCACCATAGTATTTAACATAGTTTCGATGACTAAGTTGTCGACCAGTGTATTCATTCAAGCGAAATAACGCGGCTGAGAAAAAATCGCTCAGCACGCCATCCATATCGAGCAATATGTGTGTCAGTTTCATACTTAAAACGGTTCATTACTTTCGACCTCGCTTGTCTCGTTAAGCGGCTTAACAGGACTGTCCGGCTGGGGGATGTCATCTTTCTCGTTCTTCCATTTCCAGAGGTTGACGTAGTGTTGCCATTCGACACGAAATGCTTTTTTAAGGCGTTCTTTATTGTCGGGGTCGGCTGCGACGAAGCAGGCGGCGAGGCGTTTGACGAAGCCTCCGCCGAGACGGAGCATTGTTTCGATCACTTGGTAGTCAGTTGGTTCCATGTTGGTATGCGGTTGGTGTTGTTTGTAGAAAGAGTGACGTGAGTGAGAGAGGTTAGTCGCACACTCACGAGGCTGTCTAGCAGCCTTTACCACCACCTTTAGTCGGCGGTTTACCTTTGCCTTTCTTGGCCATTGGGGTATTTGGTTTGTTGTTTGTGGCAGACTTTACTCGGTTTGCTAGCGAGGTGCCGATGTTGTAGGCGTGCAGTAACGCCTCGTTATTTTGGATCGCTACTTGCGTGATACCAGTCTCATTCGGGCTATCGCCTGACGGTTGTGTCAGGGAGATTAGACGAGGAGGATAGGAATTTGTTTCCGCTTATTCCCCCAGCGATGGAAGATGCGAGCGTGTTCTTTGCGTTTTTTGTGGTCGTCTAACATCGCTTTATGTTCGGCGTAGAGATCGACTTTTTCGACTTTCAGTGTTTGTGTATTTTGCATAGAATTATTTGTCAAGCGGTGACCAAGTGACGTTGACATACTCCGAGCTTCCGAGGAATGCCTCGCGCATGTCGGGTGGGAGTGTGCAGACTTCGTGATATGGACATTTGCCATATTTGCCGAAACACCATTTTGTGTATTTTGGGAAGAAGCCCTGACAGAGATGGTGGACGAACTGTTCGATGCTTGCGATCACGTCAGCTTGCCATTCGTCCTGCATCCACTTTGACTGGAAGTAAGTCTGCCGTTTGAACTCTAACGCTTTTCCAGTCTTAGTAGGTTTTCGTTGGAGGATGGCGTTAACAATGGTACCGACGATATTACTTTCGGGCATAAGTTTCCGAAGTGCCCACGCATATCCGAGCATTTGTTGAGAGAGTAAGAAGTCTGCGAAAAACTGATCTCCACCGATGGAAGAGGTCTTGTGATCCACGACGAACACATTTTCATCGCCTTGTGTTGCGGCAATGTCAAGTCGTCCGGACCAAAGGATGTGGAGGTTTTGAATGTACATCTGCTCGGTGTCGGGCGAGTCGGTGAGTTGTGCATAAGTGTAGGGGAGAGTTTTGTCAAGGTTGATCGAGCCGACGTGTAAGGAGAATGCTTTTTCCACGAAAGGTGCGCTGTTGTATATTACAGGGCGGATATCGTCACGCTGGTAGTGTTGGACGTAATCGAGAAGAGTTTCGCATGCGCGTTGCGGCGTACGCCACTCGTCAGCTTCGGGTGCGTATGTTAGTTGCAGGTGTTTCAGACATGCGTCGACCGCCGGTGTTATCGCACCGAAACCATCTCGATACAGCACTGCGAGTCCTTCATGGATCGCACCACCAAACGAAAGCGCAGACGACGCTCTCGCTTGCCGACGATCGACGCAATAGAATTGTGAACTACGAGGACAGGTTTGCTGACGTTCGAGCGTAGTGTTGTCGATACGCAGGACGTAGTCATGGTCGCGATCGTGTTCGAGCAACGCACGTTTTGGCTTGTCATCAAACCGCGAGGGGACGTTCGCTAGGAGATTGTCAAAAAGGTTCATTGTAGTTTATGGTTAGTTCAATCTGTGCACACATGCGCTCATTCTGTGAGATCTTCCGTGCTGCATCTTGTTTCGTCGCTGAGTATCTCAGCATGTCGGTGAAGTCCGAAGACGAGCAGGCGACAAGGAGAATAGCTTCACGCTGCGGAGGTTCGAGTGCAGAGAGGAGGATTGCAACTGTCATTGCGTCGTGACGATCGTTTCAGTCAACTTAAGCACTCGCACTTTTCGCCTTGGATACATCCGTTTGAAAAGTATAATCCCCTGCTTCACGAGTTTCCAACTTCCCACGCCATCGAAATCCTGCCACACAGGACGCTTAGTTCCGGGACGCCACTCACGCGATTGTAAGATGTACAAGTATTTCATAATGTCTCGTTAAGGCGCTTAATGAGTTAGCCACAGATATCGTCGATGGTTTTGTTGGAGGGGGCAGTGACGCGTTGTTTGCGTTCGGTTTTGGCGCGAGTGGTTTGAGGGGAGGCTCGGAGTGCTCGAATGTTGGTGAGGTATTGTTCGAGTTCAGGGAGAGACATTTTCATCGGGTCCGCATCGATTAGTTGGACTAGTGGTGCGGTCGTGAATGTTGGCGTTGGGTGCGCCGTTGGTGCGGTGTTTTGTGGGGTCGTGGTCATATGGAATGATTAGTCGAACTTGACTGTTACTGAGGTAGACGCGTCCGAGGGGTGTGTTATACCAGCCAGTGTCGGATTCTGAGCAAGGGAAGGTTGATCCGGCGGCGGAGATGATGGGCATACGAGGAGGGAGGTTGCTTCGATTGTGAGGAGGTGATCGATCAGCGCGTTGAGCATGTTATTGACGACGAGTTCGCGAAGTTCAGGTTCGAGTGCAGCTAGCTGCGGGTTGAGCTGGAAGAAGCCGTCGAACATGTAAAGGCAGCGAGTGAGGATTTTGTCACACGCACCGCGAAAGGGGAGTAGGTCGATGAAAAGACGGTTTTTAACGTCGAGTGGGACGAGCGCGGAAACACAGATTTTGTCCGCGGTTGTGAGATGATCGTAGGGACCGAGGAGGGAGGTTGAGTGGCGGAGTGTGTTCATTGTTTTTTGTTAAAAGTGGCTTTGTTAAAAGTGTCTCTAGTGATTCGGGCGTAACCTTCGATATCTATCCAGTGATCGTAGAAGGTGGGATCGCCTGAGACGATGCGTGCGATCTTGCCGAGGATCATGAGGATTCCGAATTGTGCAGCAGGTGGGAGGACGGTGAATTTGTCGCCAAGTGCACTGAGCATTCCCATTGTGCGTTCAGCGTTTTCGCTATATTTACCGTGGACCGTGCCACGCTGTTTGAGCGTTTCTTCTAGATTTTGCATAGATGTTAAAAGAGTACGATTTTATCTCCGCGTATTCCGTAGGCTACGTTCAGTCTGCCCGTTGTGAGTTGAATGACTTCATCAAGTCGATCATAGTCGATGAGATGTTGGCCTGCGATCTTGCCTGAATCAAGCTGCTCGACAAGCGCACGCAGATCAACGGCTGGTTTCTCTGTCCGCGGTGTTGAAATATCCGCATTAGGTATGACAGAGACACTGGCAAGTACAGGTTCAGCACCGCTTGTCACAGGTGCCTCGGTCGGAAACGGCTTAGGCATGAGTAAAGGTCTGCTGGCGATACGAGGATCGAAAAGCAAGCGTTGGCCGACCATACTTTCAGGCGAAACTTTCATCGTGTTTTTGATCAGCTGGTGATCGAGATGATAATGCGTGATACTGCTAATGTCAAAAGCGCGGTTATGGCTCTCGGCAAATTGCTGTGCCGTTACGAAAGTCATAAACGCGTGCTTCTGTCCTATAAACACTCTTTCTTTGTACGTCCACGTACGTAGTGTCGCGACAATAGCGGCATGTGATGCAATAGCAGACGACCACCGCCTGACGCGCCATGAACTAAGAGCGTCGCGACATCTCGCCGCGTCGGTTGTCGCACGTCGCGCTCCAGCCGCAGACGTAAAGGAAATCGCATTAGGTACGCTTGCGATTGCTTGGATAATGATAGGTTCATATAGGCGGAACGCGTTTTCTGTCGCGTAGTAAGGTTTCTTAGACATGTGGGTGTCGGAGATAATATTTTAGGAAAGAAATGTCTCGTTAAGGCGCTTAACAGCACAAGGCCCACACCGAGAGTGTAAGCTCACTTAACGAGACGAAAGGGGGGAGGGGTGGTTGGGCTGGGAGCGAGCGTACTATTGCTATTTTGTGGGTTTTCGAGGTGTAAATATGTCTACTTTGCACTAATCACCAGCAAAGAATGCCACGTGTTTGACTACCCGCACGTGGCAACGGGTGGAGAGGCAGATGATCCTCTCCGAGCATGACAAGCAAGACACCGTGGACGTGCTACGCAATATGCAAGATGCATAGTAGGCTGTCGTTGGTACTGAGAATGCCCCACCCCGTTTCCGAGGTGAGGCTGGGACTGCGAGTGGCTGCTCGCGTTTCGCTGGCTGGGCGAAGATTAGATAACCGAGTCTTGTTCGCGACGGATGCGGTCGACGCGACAGGCTTCGGCGAGGTTATCTTCGGTGATCGTGTTGTCTTCTTCGAGTTCGATGGTCAAGCCCGGATTGCGTTTTTCGAAGTTGGTTTTGACGGTGGTATAGTTGGTGCTGCCGTCTTCGATCTTGGCGATGATCGCTTCGACCATGTCGCGGTCCTTCTTGGTCGGGCCAGACTGGCGGGTCGTGGTGAGATCCCAGCCGACTTCATCAAACGCCTTTTGGAGGAGCGGTTGAAGGATCTCTTTTGTCACCGGAGAATCATCGGGCATCTTGCTGGCGAGGACGTTCTTGATGTAGACGGTGTCCTTTTCGTAGATGTTGGTCGGTTCGCCGCCTTCTTTGGTGTTCGGGCGGGTGGAGATCACGCGGGGTTTGACGCCCGTTTCGGTTTCGACAGCGTCGAGATACTTCGCCCGGATCTTCGGCGCGATGCAGCGATAGTAGGCTTCGTCGCATGCGTAGGAGAGAATGCTTTCACCCGCGGGGCAATTCGCATTAAATTCTTCGACAGTTGACGGGCGGGATTGGTTGGCATTGACGCCGAGCATGCTTTGGACTACAATTTTCATATGTGTGTGTGTAATTTCAGTTTCAAACATTGTGGGGAGGATGCCGTCCGCCCCTGCGGGGTCCGCGTCTAGGGCGTATGCCCCTTTGCGTGAGAAGAATATACCACTGTTTTCTTAAAAGTCAAATTATTTTCTTGAAAAAAGTGGCAAACTTTAATGAAGGGCTAAGAGTTTCTTGCGCAGGGTAGGTTTTTTTTTTGGATGAATGTTGATGCGTATATGTCCAAAGGACATGAGCATGAGTTCTTGTAGACTAGAGTGGAAGTAATATACGCGAGAATTGAGTGGCGAGATAACGTCGCAGATTTGGAGAAGTACGATAATCGCAGCCTTGCCTGTGTGACTGTCGTCGACAATATGGTCGTTGTTTTGGACAAACCATTGAACTTCGTTGGAGGAAATGAGTTTAAGGTAGTCGATCGTGTGTCCAGTGAAGCGTTTGTACGTTGGCGTACGTTCGCTTTCCGGAATTTCAATCCTTTGCGCTCCGAGGAATGCTTGACCTAAAAGAGTTAGCATCTTTTTCATTGGATCAGATGGTTGAGAAACGTATTAAAAACAACAAACCGACTTGCAGTCAACGAACCCATGTCATTGTGCGAGGCAACACTCATAGCGTGTAAGATTTCCTGTCCGAGTTTCACACGGCAACAATGTCTAAACTCACCAAACGAACGGAAGAAATCCTCTATCCGATGGTCGGATAGAATCGTAATCAGAAAGTTTTCCTTTCCGCTACCTAAATGCTCAAACACCGCATGAACGCCTATTGCCATTTGCGATAAAGCGACCTCCGCATTACGTGGCAAACCTGCTCTAAGCAGTTCGTCGATGTTTCCTGTGAACGTTTTATCACCTACAATAACTTGATACTTTGTTTTCAATTTGTTTGCTTTCTGTTGTTTGTCTAACTTTGGCGATCGTCAGGCGGGGTCTGCCAAACCTCACAAGCGGAGAGTGTCTCCGCTTTCACTTCAAGTTTCGTTAATGCGCTTAATAGGACTAGTTAGCTGATTCGTGAACGGAGAAGCTGAGATAGTTTGTGGGCTTTTATGGTGTTTGTGTTTCTAGGTTAGAATTTCTACGTTTTCTTATATATCTGCATCACTCGTGTCAGACTCGTCGTTCAGATCAGGTGCATTGAGTAGTTCGGCAAGTGAGTTGAGATCGTCCTGTGACCATTCAACCTTGCGTTCGCGAGGCGTACCGCCTTTTGCGGTGGATTGTCGACCTTTCGCGGGACGGCGTACGGACGGAACGCCGATGACTTGGAGATTGTCAAACTCGACCTCTTCTTTCGTGCCGTTAGGCAAAATAATGATCGCATGAACTCCGTCGGTCATATGTAGTTGCACGTTACCGTAGAACATGTGCATGTATTGACCAGTCCCACGACGCCATTGGCCCCATGGGCGAGTGTATTTGAATGACGTGCGACCGAGTTCTTCGAGCGTGGCGAGTTTGATACGACGGCGAAAGATGGCGTGCGAGAGAACTGGTTTGGTATCTAAGCGAGTACCATCCTCGCCGACGCGATACCAACCGCAGTTCCAGAACCAAGCGTTGCCAGCGGGGTCAGTGAGGAATACCTTGTCAGGACGGCGAAGCTTTTCGCGTTCACGTGGTGTGAGATATTTGTGCTCCTTATAAGCGTCACGTGCTTCCTCGATGCACATTTTGTTCAGGCAGGCAGTTTTTGCAAGGTCACGCAAATCCGCAGGAACTTTGTCGATGCCTGAGTAGAGGTCGATCCGGCAGGCTGCAATTGTCGCATCTTTCAGATGTCCGACTTTGCGGAGGAGTTGCGTGAGATAGCGATCTAACCACACCTGATCGAGAGCGTGTGCTTTCTCACGTATCTCGTCCTGACGAATGCGCCATGTGACAGACGGTGTTATAGGAACCGGACGCTTTGTGACGTCTTTGCCCGTTGGCGCGATCTCATACGCGCGTGCAGGTGGGAGCGTGAACATTGGTTTCTCCGTCGTCCACTTGTATTCATCTGCAAGCTCTGATTGCACCCACTCACGAGCAGTGTCAGTCCGGATGAGGAGAACGGCTTCGTAAAGGCCGTATGTTCGCACGTCGCGACAGAACTGTTTGATGCGTTCAGGTTCAACATACGAATCTAACGTCATCTCAAGCGAGCGAGAGACCTCACGAATCTGTGACATTTGCACTTTGTGCTCTAGCCACAGGAGCGAAGCGTTCGGATTAGGAGCGAAGCTATTCATAGTACAAGCGAAGCTATTCATAGTACAAGTCCTTTCTGAAAACAGTTAAACAAAATGCGATTATCGAGTTGTTCGGCAGACAAGCGAAGGCTATTCATTTCCTCCTCCTTTCTAAGAACGAGCATTGCTCATGCACACTGTGCAGTCGCAACCAGTTCTTACACGACTCATACGAGCCACTGCTTGCGATCACATGCTTGCCTTCCGGCCCGTCAAATCCACGGGCGACTTTCACGACCCACTGGTCGGAGTTTGACGCGTTCCGGGCACGCCATCCCTTGCTGTTTAGTGTTGTTTTCATACAGTCTATTCAGTTTGCTTCGAGAGCTGCAGCCACACACGACCAGCCACACGCGACACTCATCGCGCACCCTGTCGTACCCTTAGACCTCCCTCTCACGCGCTTATTATACCACTGTTTCAATCTTCGTCAAGACATTTCTGCAACTTTCTAAGCATACAGGCTAAACTTTTAAGAAAATTCTTTCTCCGTTTAAGAAAATCCTCCCACCCTCAAGTAAGAAACTCCCACCGCTCTGCGTCTGAGAAACTCCCACCGCTCACCTATTAAGCGCCTTAACAGGACGCTCTGCGTCTGCGATTCGTCTGCGATTCGTCTGAGCAGACTTATTAAGGCGCTTAATGAGTGCCTAGCAGGCTGCGTAGGAGACGCTGAGCAGGCTGGCTAGCAGTCTGAGCAGGCTGCCTAGCAGACTAGCAGAGCAGACCTCGCAGACTCATTAAGCGCCTTAACAGAACGCGCAGCCTGCCTCGCAGACTCATTAAACGCGAAACCAGTGCAAGCGCTCGCCTGCGACAGACTGCCCTGCGATTCGTAGGCTATTTTCGCTTTCTTCTATATATCTCTCACACGTGTAGTGCAAGCCTGCAAGCCCGAAGTACGAAACCAGCACGAAGTACGAGCCCGTGAATCGCACATGGCTTCGCCATGCTAGTCTCATTAAGCGCCTTAATGAAACGAGCCCGCTCCATGCTAGTCTCATTAAGCCGCTTAACGAAACAAGTGCAAGCACGAAGTGCAGGCTGCAAGCACGAAACTCATTAAGCCGCTTAATGAGTTCGAGCCCGAAACCCGAATCACTCATTAAGCCGCTTAACAAGTGCAAGCTCGAAACCAGTTCGAGCTCGAAACCAGTTCGAGCTCG
>Ga0214219_1000213_pt1 | contig 27787 bp, 21 predicted proteins | sample TroBogypolimnion_26_FD_153057 | JGI IMG/M metagenome (GOLD analysis project Ga0214219, IMG submission 153057) | Freshwater microbial communities from Trout Bog Lake, WI - 25JUL2007 hypolimnion | ecosystem: Environmental > Aquatic > Freshwater > Lake > Hypolimnion/Profundal zone | place: Trout... | reverse complement strand
GGATTGCCGGATGATTGTTCCCGACAAGGCAGCACCCGGAAAACCCTGGATCTGGCGGGCACGGTTCCCTGACTGGCATTACGAGATGGACAGCATGCTGGTGCGCAGGGGATTTCATTTGGTGTACCTCAATGCGGATTATCTTTTCGGATCCCCGAAATGTGTAGAAATTTGGAAAAATTTCTACGACTACCTGACTTCCCAATATGGGTTCAACAAAAAGGCAGCCCTGGAGGGGGTGAGTCGTGGTGGATTGTACATCTACAATTATGCCAAGAAATATCCCGAAACGGTGAGTTGCATCTACGCGGAGGCACCCGTTTGCGATTTCAAGAGCTGGCCGGGCGGAAGAGGTAGCGGAAAGGGAGATCCGGAATCGTGGCAACAATTGATGAAAGCCTATGAATTCATAAATGAACAGGAAGCACTCGATTACACAGACAATCCCATCGATCATCTGGAGAAGCTGGCTGCCGCCAGGGTGCCTGTTTTTCATTCCATCGGACTGAACGACAGCATTGTTCCCAATGAGGAAAACAGTTTCCTCCTTGTGAACCGGTACCTTCGGTTGGGAGGTCCGGCCACCATTTATCCCAATACGGCAGGAAAGCAATCGCTGCAGGGGCATCATTTCTCCATCGACAATCTGAAAGCGGGTGCCGATTTTATTCTCAACAGCTATCCCATCCAGCCAATGCCCCTGGATAGCCGGAATTTCCATGCCTGCCGGAGTCAACTCCGCAATGCCCAAATTGTATTTGAGCGGGAGAAACGGGGAAGGGTTGCCTTTCTGGGAGGTTCCATCACCTTTAACAACGGATGGCGCGACAGCATCTGTTCCTATTTGCAGCACAGGTTTCCAGGGACCGAATTTGACTTTGTGGCGGCTGGCATCCCCTCGATGGGCAGTACGCCCGGGGCTTTCAGGTTTGAACGGGATGTGCTGGCCAGGGGGAGAGTCGATCTGCTGTTCGAAGAGGCGGCAGTCAACGACAGGACGAATGGCTTTTCGTCGGAGGCACAGGTGCTGGGTATGGAGGGAATCGTGCGACACGCGCGCGAATCGAATACGGCCATGGAGATCGTGCTGATGCATTTTGTGGATCCGGACAAGATGGCAGATTACAGGAGAGGGATTGTACCCGTGGAGATTCAGAACCATGAAAAAGTGGCGGAACATTACGGAATTTCGACCATCAACCTGGCCAAAGAGGTGACCGACCGCATCGACAACGGAGAATTCACCTGGGAAAAGGATTTCAAAGACCTGCATCCTTCGCCGTTTGGCCAGCAGGTTTACTACCATTCCATGAAATCGATGCTTGACTCTTGCTGGAGTGGCACCGTTACAGGAGCGGACAAAATTCTGGACTACAAGCTTCCTGGTAAGTTGGCTGAAGGATGTTACAGTCGGGGGAAATTGATCCCTGCCGTGGAGATCAAACCGGCAGGTGGATGGAAGGCGGTCGCCAACTGGACTCCTGCCGACCGGACAGGTACCCGGCCCGATTTCACGAATGTGCCCATGTTGGTGGGCGATCCGGCTTCCGGCATACTGAAGTTTGATTTCGAAGGGGATGCTGTGGGCATTGCGGTCGCGGCAGGTGCCGACGCCGGAATCCTGGAGTATAGCCTCGATACGCAGCCGTGGAAGAGAGCGGATCTTTTTACTGCCTGGAGTGCGCAGTTGCATCTTCCCTGGTTTTACACGCTCGGTGATCGATTAATATGGGGCAGGCACAGTCTGAAATTGAGACTTTCAACAGATAAGAATCCGCTCAGCAAGGGCAACGTATGCCGCATCAGGTATTTTTATTTGAACAGGTAGTGTTGCACCCCAGGGTTGGATGCGAATCTTCACGATGAAACAAGGAACAAAAATTAGTTGCTATTAGCAATTAATTTTTGTTCCTTGACCTGTCGTTCACGGACGATCATTTACCGCCATTGATCATGCCGGAAACAACTCCTTTTGCTTTTCCCATGTCAGCCAGGACGACACCGATCAGGTGAACCACAAAAAAAGTATATATACCGTATTGGAAAAGGCCATGTGCTTCCTTGACGGAATGTCTGGCGGGGCCTGAGAGGCCGAGGTCGGATCCGAAAGCGATGACCATGCCGGTACCCACCATCGCCATTAGCAACAGGTAAAAGATGAAATAGCCTCCCTTGACGATGAGGTAATGCCTGAGCTCTTTTTTGTCCTGGTCGGGTTGTTTGATCGCTGCAAGGGCATTTTTAAACCTGAAATTTACTTTTTCCTTTTTGGGTTGTGTAAATTCCACCACGATTCTGGAGAGGAACAAAAAGGTGAGGGCAAATCCAAGTATTTTATGGAAATCCCACATTTTGTCATCGTACATGTGGGAGACAGCCCATGCCTGGTCGTTGGAGATGACTACTCCTTTTTCCTTCAAGGCATTCTGCACTTCGGGGATGTTCTTTCTTGGATTCAGGGCGGTTGAGGCCATCAAAACCGTTACAATCAGGGATAGAATTGTTAAGAAGGTAAGCCAGTGCCAAATACGGATAGCGGCTGAATTTTTTTGGATAAAGCGGGAACTCTGGTCACTTGTTGGATTCTCTACTTTTGTCATGGCATTTTTTTTTAAAACTAATAAAATATATCAGGTTTGGCGAATTAGTAAATTTTAGTTGGAAAGGTTTCAGGGTGTTGAGGCCGCGCACCTGAAACCAGTATGTTCCAAGCTGGTATCCCAGCTGGTTTTCATTCGGGCAGCAACCCTGAAACCGGAACAATATTGGTCGGTACACAAAAAGGATCCACCCCTGACAACCCGTTTTTGTGCAGTTGGTTCATCGGGATCGAAGGAGCTTTTGGGGCCTTTGGGGTCGGTTACGACTCCTTGTTGCGCACACATGGCATAATAATCTGGCCGATACCAGTCGCTGCACCACTCCCAAACATTGCCTGCCATATCGAAAAGTCCATATCCGTTTGGAGGGTAGGACATCACCGGAGCACTCCGGGCGAAATGGTCCTTCATCGTATTTTCATTGGGGAAATGCCCCTGCCAACAGTTGGCCTTGAGTTCACCCTGGTCGATCGGTTGATCTCCCCAGGGATAGAGGGCAGCCTGCAAACCGCCGCGTGCAGCGTATTCCCACTCCGCTTCTGTGGGTAGTCGTTTCCCGGCCCAGGAGGCATAAGCCCTGGCATCTTCCCAGGAAACCTGAACAACCGGGTAATCATCCTTCCCTTCGATGTTGCTTTTTGGACCCTCCGGATGACGCCAGTCTGCGCCGGCCACCCAGGCCCACCAGACTGCCGAATTGTTCAGGGTGACGGCCACTTTGGGTTGGGCAAAAACCAGTGAAGAGGCAACCAATAAGCTGTCGGGAGGTTTTGGGGTACCGGCGGGAACCTGTTTTTGTATCTCTTCCCAGACCGGTTTCCGTTCCGCGGTTGTGACATAGTTGGTGGCTTCAACGAAAGCCCTGAACCGGGCATTGGTCACTTCGTGACGATCGATGTAGAATGAGGATATCTGCACGCGGTGTCTGGGAAATTCATCCGGTCTTCCCCAGAGGGAGTCCCCGCCCATCACAAAGATGCCTGCGGGGATACGAATCATCTCCTCTTTCAGGTCACTGTCTACAGCCATCTTCCCGATCGGGGAGGTTTTCCTGTTCATCAGGTAAGGTTTGGCAGGTAATACAGAGGTGCAACAGGTGAGCAAGGAATCTTTTCTGGGTGAATCTATCCCGGTATTTGAATTTTTTGTGGCGGATCCTGGGTGACAACCTCCAATAATTACCGGCAGTATAAGCAGCAGGGGTGTCTTTCCGACATGGAAGGATGGGAAGTTGTATTTGAACATCATTTTCTGTTTGTGATGGATACTCAAGTCAGGTGTGATACGCAAAAAGGATAGCCAGGGTTTTCCTGCACTGGACAGGGATACTTGTGTTTGGTGCTCAAAGAGGCGCAAACGGAGGTAATTTATTTTTAAGATGGAGACCTCCTGTTTGAAGAGCCGGGAAGTGGAATTTTTGATGGATCACAAAAGCGTCTAAAGGAGCCTTTCAGGAGGGATATTTCCCGTGTTTTTTGCACAATTCAAGGAAACGTATGACCCTGTCGGGGGAAACATCACTTTGCAAAATGTGGGCAGGAGCAATCAGGTAACCTCCGTCTTTGCCCAGAATTTTGATTTTTTCGCAGATGTCCTCCTCCAGTTCCTGATCGGTTCCGTTGGGGAGCAGCTCTTGCTGGTCGATGGCTCCCCAAAAACTGAATTTTGATCCGAATCGTTCCTTCAAGTCTTGTGGCAGATGTCCGGGAACTCCCGGCTGGACCGGGTTGAAAACTTCAAAACCTATCTCCCGGATGTCGTCGAGGAGTTCGGCCACCGCACCATCGCAGTGGAGGATAGGGATGACATCAGGCTTGGCCTCCCTGAACCTCTCTATCATCACTTTGTAAATGGGTTTCAACTGTTCCCTGAAAGTTTCGGGAGGAATGATCAGGCTCATCTGGGTGCCAAAATCATCCCCAAACCAGATGGCATCCACCCCCTTCTCTATCAGGCGAAGGCCGATTTGTGTCTGGTAATCGGCGCAAGCCTGAAAGAGTGGAACGACGTATTCGGTTTCCATCATCATATCTACCAGCAGCTTCTCCATGCCCACCAACTGATGAGCGAGCGAAAAAACAGTCACCTCGATATCGCCAATGACGAGAAAATCATTTTTGTATTTGTTTGTGATCCTTTCGGCATCGCGGTATCTGCCGGGTGCGTCCGGGTCAGGGAAACGATAGGCTTCAAGGTCGGCCTTTGTCTCCGCCAGGGCCAGCGGGTAGTTGACCACTTCCACGTAAACGGGGCCCTGACGCATCTTCATCCCGTATTCGTTGAACCATGTGCCATCCTGCTCCATCACGATGCGGTAGTCATCGGAAACAGAGGCACCAACGATGACCAGATCACTGCCCATGGACACCCGCAATTCGTTGGCACTGATGCGGTAGGTGACATCTTCGTAAGGATTTTCGGTGTAATGGACCGGAATGCCAAGCTCCTTTCCAAAGTGGTCGCTCAACTGCCTGCAAAGGTCAAATTGGATGGGAACCCTGTCGGGCAATCCTGGCAGACGATTGAAGGCTCTCAATACCCTTTCCCTTGAATTCATCGCACATTCAGTATTATCTCAGGATTTGGCTCCGACAAAATAGTGCTTGTTTTCGGAAAAAAGCAGGTTGAAAGAGGTGAGCGATCCATAGATGCGGGTGATGTACTGCTGCATGTTCACCTTCTCCTCATCCGACAAGCCCGGGTGACTGTTGATGTTCTGCTCCAGCACGCGCAACCTGTCGCGCAGCATCACGATTTTGTGAAAGAAACTATCAATGGGAATTTCCTTCGGTTTGAGGGAGGGGTTGGCAGGCTGGAGGATCAGGTTTCCACCTATCCACTTGTCACCGAGCGGTACAATTTCCTGAAGGGCACTCTGTTCTTCGAGCACATAACGCAACACCTTCTCCACTTCGGGAAGGCTCAACGAATTTTTAGGCTTCTCGGCAGGGGCATCGATGACTTCCAAATCTTCGTTTCGTTTGGTGATTTCTATCTTGCCACCGTGTTCGAAAAAAATTTCGTAGGAGGTGATCTTATTTTTGCTGACGATCCCCTCTCCGTACCGGGGATGTTCTACTCGGGTTCCGACTGCCAGTTCTTCCATCTTTCAAGGGTTTTTGTAAAGGTAGAAACTCTTTTTCACTCTCCAAAAAATCAGGAAGGGAGGTCCCATTCCGGAGGAAGCAGTGGCCGGCTATTTCAGTTTGATCACCTCGCTACCCGCCAGCAGGAAGGCACCTGAACCATAAACTTCCCAACTGTCTGCATTGAAATTTTTTCTTGGATCGGCGCCGATGGGTTGTACCCAGCCCACGAGTCCCTCTTTCCGGACACATTTGTTCAGTCCGATCCAGGCCTTTTCAACGACTGGCAAATAGGTTGCCCTGTCGAGGAGGCCATGGTTGATTCCCCAGGCCATGGCATAGCAATTAAATCCGGAACCGCTTACTTCACCTCCGGGATAGGAATCGGGATCGAGCAAACTGGCGCGCCACAAACCATCCGGCTGTTGCAGTTCTTTCAGACGGGCCGACATTTCCTGAAAGAGTTTGATGTAGAATTCACGTCCCGAATAATTTGCAGGAAGGTCGTTCAAAACCCTTACCAGTCCGCCCATCACCCAGCCGTTTCCCCTCGACCAGAATATTTTTTTCCCGTTTGCCTCGTGGATATCCTTCCCGTCATTTTTGATTACATATTTCTGGTCACGTGCAAAAAGGTGTTCCTCCTTGTCAAAAAGCAGGTCATAACTCTCCTTGAACAATTGATCCACACAGGAAAAATAGCTGTTGTCACCCGTCACTGCTCCAAGTTTAACCAGGGTGGGGGGGCCCATGAACAAGGCATCGCACCACCACCATTTGATGCTGGGTGCTCCTTTGGAAGGATAAGGATTTTTCATGAAAATGGCCAGCGTATCGATCAATGGCTGAATCATCTCCCGTTTTTTCTCCACCTTGTAGAGATCCAGGTAGGTTTGACAAATGACGATATCATCGGCGTGATACCATCGTTTGCCCGGCTTCCATTCATTTTTGATCCCCATATCCATCATGGCCCGATAGATCGTTTTAGATTTTGTCGTTTCCCAGGCGGCTGAAACACCTGCATAAAATGCACCGTTGGTCCAGTCTGTGGGCTCGTGTTTGGGATTTTTTAACTGCCACGCAGTAACTTTTTTCATTGTTTTCTTGATGTTACCGGCTGCAAAAATTTTCTTCGTCTCCCCGGTTCTGGAAAAACCTGCGGAAGCAATGGAAATCAGGATAAGTAGGGCGATCAGTCTTTTCATCTGGCAATGGTTTTGTTGTTCAGCATACAAATATAGGAATTGTGCAATCGATTGCAATAAAATTGCCGGGATCGACAAATTTTCTTTTTGTGCAGGACAATGAAACTGAAACAGGTTTCAATAAGAGGAGCAGCGTTGTCAATTCCGGACGTTTTGGGGTTATTCTTTTGCAAAATCCCGGTGTCATCACCTGGGACATCCATTTTTAGTCAGAAAATTATTTGGAGGGAGGGAACCTGACCGGAAAACCTGCAGCCAACGGGAGCTAATTTGGCGATCAAAATTCTTGAGCCCTCCCCTGTCAGAGTTGGATGGTGACATTGTTCATCCTGATAGGCTGGTGGGGACTTGCAGGACGGTACAATTTCAATTCACAGTTGTTGATTTCCTTCAATTTCAATGGCGGAAGTTTTTGGCTGTAGACTACCTGATCGATGCTGTTGCTGATGCAGTAAGTGATCTTGTAGCCATATCTGTTGAAGAATTTAATCAGCAGCTGGTTTTTGCCACTCTTCAGGGTGAGTAGTACAAGCTCCTTATTTCTGCTGCTTCCGCGCGGATTGTTGTGCGTTACCAGGTTCTCACCGTTCAGCCAGATCTGGATACCGTCTCCGCTGCTGACCTCAATCAACTGTTTCTGCTCTTTGCCGGATTCAATCTCCTGCAGAACATAGGTTGCTTCAATGGGTTTTGAAACCATGGATGTTTCCTTTCCATCCTGCCATGGTGGAAGTAGTTTCCATTTCATTTTCTCTCCCGGGTTCCAGTCGAGTTCCGTATTTATTTCTGGAGAGATTGCACCGGGATTGCCTTCGAAGTCTGATTCCACTGGTCCATAGTTATAGCGGCTCCCCCATTTTATTGTTCCGGCAAGTGCATTCAACGGAAACGTTTCCCCCGCTTTCAGGGTGATGTGATTCGATATTCCGTTCCAGGTCAGTTCAATTTCTCTCCCCAGTTCTGCTGCCGTGAAATTAAGGATCGGTATTGTTTCTCCTTTTTTGCCCGGTAAGTTCCACTCCTGTTTGACGATACTCCGGAAATTGTTGTAATAATCGATGCAGGAATGGCTGTAATGCTTGACGGCATTTTGGAAATTAAGGGTTAAGCTCTTGCCGCCAGATAGCAGCACGGGTTTAACCTGAATAGGTTCCGCGAATTCCAGTTTGATTACCTGAATGTCTGAATTGAAACAGGTAGCGGATGGAATGAATATCTCGGGATTTCCCCTGGCGGATCCCGTTTTGAATTTCTTTTCCGGATCCCCAAGCAATGACGCATTTTTGATCTTGCCAGAGATACTCGACAGGCTAATTTTACTGACCTGTTTCCCGGACAGGAGGAGGTAAAGGCAATTTCCCTTCATCGTTATCTCTCCCCAAGGGTATGTCTCCGGGAGCGGATTGGCATTGGTCTCGTAGATGGCTTCTCCATTCCTGGCCAGCCAGCTGCCGATTCTTTTCAGTACATCCGCTTCGTAGGGAACCACAGAACCATCCCCCATTGGTCCGATGTTGAGGAGAAAATTTCCTCCCCTGCTCACTACTTTGATCAGACTCAGAAGTTTTTCCCGCGACTTGCCGGCAGCATCCTCCCTTTTTTGCCAGGAACGGTAACCCCATGTTTCGTTGAACATCGAAGCCGGTGTTTGCCAGGGGGTATCAATTTTGTAGTCGGGGTAAGCATTGTCGCCCATCACACAAAAATCATAGGCATCGTTGCCCAGCCGGCCGCTTACCAAGCAATCAGGTTGCAGTTTGTGCACCAGTTCGTAGATTTCCTGACTCTGCGCGGCAGTGAGAGAGCCCATGTCGAACCACATTTCTGAAATAGGACCGTAGTTGGTGAGCAGTTCTGTAATTTGGTTCATGTTGTATTGATGGTGTTCGGCCGTGATCGGATTGGCATTGTGGCCGGCAATCGGATGAAGCCTGTAATCTATCAGCGAAAAGTAGAGGCCAAAGTGAAGTCCGGCCTTCCGGCAGGCCATAGATAATTCACTGATGATATCCCTTTTGAACGGAGAGGCATCCACAACATTAAAACGGGTATAGGCCGAATGGTACAGGCAAAATCCGTCGTGGTGCTTGGAGGTGATGACGATGGACCTCATTCCCGCTTGTTTGGCCAGGAAGGCAATCGAATCAGCATTCCATTTTGCCGGCTGAAAGGTGGCAGGCAGTTCATCGTAAACATCCGTCAAAATTCCGGCATGGGCCTGAATTTGTTCACTGTAACCCCTTGTGACAGGCTTCCCCTGCCAGACTCCCCCCAATCCGGAGTATACGCCAAAGTGGATGAACATCGAATATTTGTTGTCGTGCCAACGCTTTCTGGCTGCAGACTGATCCTGGGAGAAGGCAGTGCAAAGCAGTCCCAGCAAAATCAGCATCGTTAAGTCTGTTTTTCTGTTCATTTTCTGTTTTTTATTTTCCCGAATGGGTGCCTGTCTGTTCGCAAAGGGAACTGCATCGGTGGCCGTTAGTTTGGATGGAAATCTTACAGTTTCAAAGGTAGCCAAATCGCAGGTAACAAAAAAGACGGAGTCCGACATCGGTCAGAAAATAATTTGTCCTAAATTTGAGAACTGTATGTGAAATCACAAAATACAAACGACCATGACGGAACAAATACAATTAATCGCGGCGCGGATCAAGGAACTACGTGAAATTTCCGGCATTTCAGTGGAAAGTTTTGCCCTGGAACTGAGTGTGGGGCGGGACCTTTTGCTCAGTTACGAGAGTGGTAAAACGGATATCCCGGTAGGTTTTTTGTACAAGGTGGCACATCGTTTCAAGATGGAGCTTTCGGCCCTTTTGAGCGGAGATCAGCCAAAGCTTCATGTTTATTCCGTTGTGAGAAAGGGGAAAGGATTGATTGTTGATCGCAGGAGGCAGTACAACTACGAGAATCTTGCCTACAATTTTATCCACAAGAGTGTGGAACCATTTTTGGTGACGGTGGCACCTGATCCGGAAAATAAAAATCCGGAGTTCAATTCCCATCAGGGGCAAGAGTTCAATTTTGTTTTGGAAGGCAGTTTACTTGTGATCGTGGATGGGCACGAAATCCTGCTGAATGAGGGTGATTCGATTTATTTTGACTCCTCCTACAGTCATGCCATGAAGGCAATGAACGATCAAAAGACCAAATTTTTGGCAGTAATTATCTGATCAGAATTAATTTCAATACTATATTTAGACCCGACCGGCGGATGCGCGGATGGGTAATCAGTCATATTTTATTTTCGCCCAATGGTACTCGACAACTATCTTTCGCAGACAGCTTTTCAAAGCTATCCCGACTTTGTGGAAAATTACAAAATCCATATCCCGGAGAATTTCAATTTTGCCTTCGACGTGGTGGATGAAATTGCCTCCCGGACACCCGAAAAAATTGCCATGGTCTGGTGCAACGACCTGGGTGAGGAGGCCATCTTTACCTTTGGCCAGATGAAGAGGCAGAGCGACAAGGCGGCCAATTTTTTTCTTTCTGCAGGTATCCGGAAAGGTGATCCTGTGATGCTGATCCTGAAGCGCAGGTACGAATTTTGGTTTTGCGCGATGGCCTTGCACAAGATCGGTGCCATCACCATTCCCGCGACGCATCTGTTGAGCACGAAGGATTTGGTTTACAGAAACAATGCGGCTGACATCAAAATGATTGTGTGTGTTCCGGAAATGGAGGTCATTCAGCACGTGGAAGAGTCACAGGCAAAGTCACCAACCTTTGTGGTGAAGGCATTGATTGGAGAGGAGAGGGAAGGCTGGCTCAATTTCAACAAGGGAATGGAGCAGGGTTCCGATCAGTTTGTTCGTCCGGCCGGTGAGCTGGCGTCCAAGAATGACGATATCATGCTGCTCTATTTCACCTCCGGCACCACCGGCATGCCGAAGATGGTGAACCACAATTTCATCTATCCGCTAGGGCACATTCTCACCGCTAAATATTGGCAGAATGTGCAGGACAACGGCTTGCATTTTACGGTTGCGGATACCGGCTGGGCCAAGTCGGCATGGGGAAAGTTGTATGGTCAATGGTTATCCGGCAGTGCGGTCATGACTTACGACTACGACAAATTTGTTCCCAAAAACCTGATGGAGGTGATTGAAAAACACAGGGTGACTACCTTTTGTGCCCCTCCTACCATCTATCGTTTCCTGATCAAGGAAGATCTCTCCAAATTTGATCTGAGTGCCCTTAAATATTGTGTTGTAGCGGGAGAGCCACTCAATCCGGAGGTATACAAGCAATTTCTGGAGGAGACCGGAATGAGGCTGATGGAGGGGTACGGACAGACGGAATGTACGGTAGCACTGGCTACCTATCCCTGGATGGAATCCAAACCGGGCTCCATGGGGAAACCATCTCCCGGATACCGGATCGATCTGCTGGACGAGTCGGGCAGCTCCTGCGAGGTGGGTGATGAGGGGCAGATTGTAATTTATACCGATCAAAGTAAGCCGGTTGGGATGTTCAACGGGTACTACCGCGATGAGCAGCTGACTCAAAAAGTATGGCACAACGAAATTTACTATACCGGCGATATGGCGTGGCGGGATGAAGATGGTTACTACTGGTTTGTTGGAAGGGCTGATGATGTGATCAAGAGTTCGGGTTACCGGATTGGTCCCTTCGAAGTAGAGAGTGCGCTGATGGAGCACCCGGCCGTGCTTGAATGTGCCATTACGGCGGTACCCGATCCGGACCGCGGACAGGTGGTCAAAGCGACCATCATCCTCTCCAAAAATTACCACCCCAGCGATGAACTGGCCAAAGAGTTGCAGGAGCATGTGAAAAAAGTGACCGCTCCCTACAAATATCCCAGAATCGTGGAATTTGTTACGGAACTTCCCAAGACCATCAGCGGAAAGATCAGGAGGGTGCAGATCAGGGAGGAAGATAAACAAGGATAAAGGATAAAGGATAAAGGATAAAGTGGAGGACTCCCAGGATTCAATTTATTAATCAAATTTCCTATGGGCCGATGTCTTTGAATAAATACTTCCGAGGATATTCATTAGCTCAACTGATTCCTTCTTGAGCGTATTCCAATCCTCCTTGTTTTCAGTGGTGGCAATGATTAGTCTAATCCAATAATTTGACTCTCTCATCTCTTTCAGGGCAATAGCCGTTTTGTTTGAGAAATCAGCTTTGGAAACTGCACCCTGTGCCTCATCATAATTGGCGCCACAGGAAGTTGCAGATTTGAGTATCTGCCATCCAATTACCTCATATTCCTTCCCTTTTGGAAGAGTTCTTACGGATTGAATGGTGTTCACAGCAAAGTCAAAAAGTCTCTTATGAAGATCGTTTTTGAATATGGAATCGAACATTAAATGCAAATTATTTGAAATATAAGTTACTGAAAATTATTCATATAACCAAATTTAAATCTTGCATTTCTTTAATTTTTTACTTGGTCCAGACGCAACCATGGTAAGCGGGCTCAAATCTAACTTTAGCCTTTAGCCTTTAGCCTTTAGCCTTTAGCCTTTAGCCTTTCTCCTTTTGCCTTTCTCTCAGCGTAGCAGCGCTGTTGCACACCAGAGCAGCGGAGCCTGTCCGTGGAGATCTCCGACGATTCGTTTGCGCTGCAGATAGTAGTCGTGGTCGTTTTTGATGTTGGTGCCTTCGCAGACTTCGGTCAGCTCATCGTTGGCATTGATGTACCCTGTCAGTGCCAGCCATCCCTTTCGGGCAGCAGTGCCGTAGATTTTTTTATCCAACCATCCCTGCTTCACCCCTGTGATCATTGCATAGGTAAACATGGCTGTACCGGAGCTCTCTTCCCAGGCCTTCGGATCGTCTATGATTTGCCTCCACATACCGCCCGGCTCCTGATATTTGAGCAGTGCGGCCATCATCTTGTGGTATCCTGCCATGATTTTTTCCCTATCGGGATGGTTCTTCGGCAGGCTGCGCAGGATCTCTGCCATTCCTGCAGCCATCCAGCCATTGCCACGGCCCCAGCTGTAGTGAGTCTCCGGTGAATGGTAGAACAGCCCATTAGGCAATTGGATCTTATCCAGATACAGAAGCATCTCCTTGGCTGCACGGTCGATGTATTTCCTGTCGCCGGTAGCCCGGAAAGCCTGTGCCTGGACTGCTGTTATCATAAACATGTCGTCGATCCAGATGCGGGTCTGCCACGAATAGCCCTGGTCGGACCAGACTTTCTGTTCCTTTTGGGCTTCAGTCGGGAGGGTCCATTGGGCATCGGCATACAGCAAGCCCAGATCCAGGTATTTCTGATTCTTGGTTTTCAGGTACAACTCCAGCGGTACCGCCCCGAAGACGTTGTTGTCGACGTGATTTGGTTTTGGCTGCAGATTTTGTTCGGTACCAAACAAAGGGGTAAAGCGGGCTTCGAACCGGTTGAAAAGGGGCTGGTTTGCCGTCACCTCAGCAAACCACATTCCGCCCAGCCAGGCACATACATCGGGGTAGGTAATCTGGGTTGGAGGAACCTCCGGGTGGGTATTTCCGTAGCGGGAATGCGCCGTCTTCAGAAATTTTTCGGCAATCCGTGTGCCGATTTCCATCGGAGATTTTTGTGCCGGCCAGTGTTTCAGGTCGGAGTCTTTAGTTTTTGTCCGGGCGTTTGAAATTGTCGGGGTCAGGATAAAAATGCACAGAAAAACTATTGCTGCCGTGCGGGCGACGCTGAAAAATAGTGATCTCATATTTTCGGTTTGTAGAAGTGTGGTCAGACAAAGTTAATCAATTTAACAATTGGCGTTCAGGCCAGAAATTACATTTTTTGGCCACGGTAAAGTCACATTTATCTGTGGAGTCCTTGTCCCGCAACGACCATGGCCGAACTTCCAATTTGGATTCAAATGGAATTGCAAAGTATTGTATTTCAGACTTGTCTTAATAATTTTGAAAATTTGTTAACAATAAAAAATGACATTAAACTTTTCAATTGAAGTGACATCCAAGGGAAAAATGAGGAATGGGGGCAAAAATATTTTTTTGGAATCCAGACAACGGATGAATGCCGACCCGAAATTCAAGGAGGGATCATCCCCGGAAGGAGAGATAGGTCGGAGATAGTTTGAGCAAGGAAGCCGGTATTAAAAATAGAAAGGAGGCCAACAGGATGAAACAAAGTGACAGAAAATGAAACAGCCGATCACAGTGCCCGAAAACACCAAAATTTCGGTAAAAGCTCTGGAAACGCAAAGGGATTGAACTTCCGGTTCGGTCAAGGTAGAAACGGTTCATTCAAAATCTAAAACAAACATTTATAAACAATTAAAACGAAAGGTCATGAAACAATTTACATTTCTAGTTGTTGCGTTACTCGCATTTTCAACTATCTCAAGTGCCCAGGTGGATCCTTCCACCTTAAAGAAGGAGATCAAGGAGATCAGCAAACAGGAGAGTGCCCTAAAGAAGGAGAAGAAAGAGGACATGAAAGCCTTGCGGAAGCTCAATGGGCAGGAGGTAAGCAACCAGTCCAGGCAACAATTTCAATCCGATTTTGCCAAGGCAACGGATGTCAGGTGGAAGAGGTCTCCCTATTTTGATGAAGCAACTTTTACCCTGGACGGGAAGGTAAAGATTGCTTATTACGATCACGATGCAAAACTGGTAGGGACTACTGAGATCTTGACTTTTGGGGAGTTGCCTGACAAGGCTCAGAAGGTGATCAACGAAAAATACAAGGATTACAAAAAGGGGGCAGTCGTCTTTTTCGATGACAACGAATTCAATGACACGGATATGCTACTGTACGGACAACAGTTTGACGATGAAGACAACTACTTTGTTGAAATGAGCAAAAGCAATGAGAAAATGGTCGTAAGGGTGAAACCCGATGGGGAGGTATTTTTCTTCACCAATCTCAAATAGGACAAGACAATTGCACAACCGGCCAGTCTCTCAGTGGTTGTACCACTGGGAGATTGTTGTTGGTGGCCAAATTCAGTGCATCGTTTGTTAATGACTGCTCAAGGTTATTTTACACTCCTTTAATCCCGGCGAGCTTGCTTTCAGCACCATACTGCCCTTGTCGGAAGTGGTTTGGATCACCGCCAGGCACATCCCGCTGAAGGTCCTTCGTTCAGAGCCCTTTGCCGGCTCCAGACTCAATGCATTTCCGTTGGCGAGCCCAACGATTTTTCCTTCGCCTTCCAGTTCAAAATGGATCAGGTTGTCGGCTCCCGGAACCAAAGTCCCATTTTCGTCCGTAATACGAGCCGTGACGAAGGAGAGGTCATTGCCCGAAGCATTCAAATTAGCTCTGTCTGCCGTTAATTCAATTTTATAGGCATCCCCGGCGGTTTTCACCTGATCTGTGGCCACTAGTTTCCCGTTAAGGTATCCCTCGGCTTTGAGTACACCTGCCTCAAAAGGAACCTTCCAGCGAAGCGATAGTCTCCTTGAATCTTTTAATTTTTTGGTTTCCAGTGGTCTGCCGTTCAGCGAAAGCCTTACTTCGTCACAGTTGGTGTAGGCGACCACATCCACAGACTGGCCTGCTTTCCAGTTCCAGTGAGGGAGCAGGTGAACCATTGGTTCCCGGGTCCATTGACTCTTGTAAAAATAGTAACTGTCCTTTGGAAAACCGCAAAGGTCGAAAATGCCGAAATAGGAGCTGACAGCAGTCTTCTCGTAGGGTGCCGGTTCACCCAGGTAATCAAACCCTGTCCAGATGTACATTCCAGCCATCCAGGGACGCTCCTTGACCGCCTTCCATGCCTCTTCGTGGGTGGTTCCGCCTCCGGCATCGTCAAAGGCAGAGGTCTGGCCATCGGGGAAGGTCTTGGCGATCGAATCCAGCGTGAAATGATAGACCCCCCGGCTGTCGAACTGGGAGGTTGTTTCGCTGGCCAGATAGAACCAATCCGGGTGTTTGCCTTTCAGTTCATCGTAGGCATCGATGGTGTAGTTGAACCCCACTACATCCACGGCAGCCGTCATTCCTTTTTTCTCTGCATCCCGCACGAAGTTGAAGGCGGAGGTGGTAAAACGGGTCGTGTCGTATTTCTTGATGATGCCCACCAGTTCGCGGGCTATTTCACCACCATTGGTACTGCCAGGGAACCACTGCTCCTTGATTTCGTTTCCGATGCTCCAGAAGATGACGGAGGGATGGTTTCTGTCGCGTTTGACCATGTCCGAGATCTCCCTTTCATGCCACTCCCTGAAATAATTCTGAAATCCGAAGGGAGCCGCATCCTTCCCGATGTACCAGCAGTCGAAGGTTTCATCCATCACAAGGAATCCCATCTTGTCGCACAATTCAAGCAGCTCGGGCGCCATCAGGTTGTGGCTGCACCGGATTCCGTTGCATCCCATCGATTTGAGCAGTTCCAGCTGACGCTGGAGGGCCCTGTCGTTCAATGCCGAACCAAGCGGACCCAGATCGTGGTGATCGCAGACGCCCAAAATCTTTACAGGTTTTCCATTCAGGATGAAACCGCTGTCGGTCCTGAAGGCAATCGAACGAATCCCGACCGGGGTTGTGTAGGAATCCTTGAGCTCCTTTCCAACATAAATCCTTGTAGTCAGCTGATAAAGCACCGGGTGTTCGATGTCCCATAGAATCGGTGATTTCAGAATCAAGGTTGATTTCACCTCCTTGACGGAGTTTGGTTCGGCTTTATCTCCCTGGAGATGGGTCGCCACCTCCCTGCCTGTAGCGTCAAGAAGCGTAGAGATCATTTTGAAGTTTGCCTTTTCCTTGCCCTCATTTTCAATTTTTGTCACGATGCTGACAGTGGCTTCTTTTGTGGAGAGCTTGGGCGTGGTCACAAAAGTTCCCCATTGGGCAACGTGAATGTCTGAAGCAGTGACGATCCAAACGTGCCTGTAGATGCCTGCTCCCGTGTACCACCTCGAATCGGGCTGTTTGGAGTTGTCCACCTTAACGGCAAGTAAATTCTCACCCATTTGAAGCCAGGGCGTAAGATCGTATTGAAATGTGGCATAGCCGTATGGTCTTGTTCCAAGTGCGTGCCCGTTTAGGTAAACCGTGCTGTTTTTGTAGACTCCGTCGAAGACGATAAAATATTTTTTGCCTTCTGCCGGATTCAGCTCAAACCTTTTCCGGTACCAGCCAATGCCTCCGGGCAGCAATCCCCCCTGGTGACCCGATGGATTGTCAGGGCGAAAACTTCCCTCGATGCTCCAGTCGTGGGGAAGGTCCAGGCTACGCCATTTCAGATCCTGGTAAGAGGGTTGTTCTGCCTGCGGAATGTCACCAAGGTGGAATTTCCAGTTGGCATCAAAATTTTTCCTGCCGGATGGTTGTGCGGATAGATTTAAGCCGGCAGAGCAGAAACATATCAGAAAAACGGCTATTCGTATGCTCATTGATTTATCTTATGTTGTAGTTAATCAGTTGCTTGTCAATTCTATTTTCCCCCCTGTTAACCCAGGTGAAGAGGCGTTCAAATTGATATCCCCTTTTTTGTCTGTACTCTGAACGACAATCTGGCACATGCCGCTGAAGGCCCTGCGCTCTTTCCCTTTGGCCGATTCCAGGCTGATTGGGTTGCCATTGCCCACACCTGCGATGATCCCCGCTCCGGACAGGTCAAAATGAATCAGGTTATCCGCATCCGGTACCAGATTTCCTTCGCTGTCTTTTACTTTTACCGTGATGAAGGCAAGATCTTTTCCATCGGGAGAGAGGTGCGACCTGTCGGCAGTCAGCTCAATCTTTGCTGCTTCCCCGGCAGTTCGGACCACTTCCGTGGCAATCAGCTTCCCGTTTTTATATCCCTCTGCCCGAAGTGTACCGGGCGAAAAGGGAATTTTCCAGTCAAGTGACGATTTTTGTCCTTCGCCGAGGTCAATCACCTTGTCCCATTGCTGGGTATAATAGTTGATTTTGGTCTTTGCGAATGTCTGCACCCCGATTAGTTTTTCATTCAGATAGAGTTTGACCGATTCGCAGTTGGTATAGGCCACTACATCGATGGTATCACCCACTTTCCAGTTCCAGTGGGGAAGCAGGTGCAAGACAGGCTCATTGGTCCATTGGCTCTTGTAAAAATAATAGACATCTTTGGGGAATCCGCAAAGGTCAACAATTCCAAAGCTTGAGGAGATACAGGGATAGGGATAGGCAGGTTCTCCAAAATAGTCGAAGCCGGTCCAGACAAATAGGCCTGCTACATAGGGTGTCTCTTTGACTGCTCTCCAGGTCGTCTGGGTAATCATGGTAGCAGGACGGTCGTAGTAGGTTCCCCTGTTGTCGAACGAGGAGCAATGGAGATCTGGAGTCGGTAAACCTGGTTTATCAGCCGGGAAATGGTAAATCCCCCTGTCGCTGAGGGAGGAGGTGGTTTCACTGGCGATAAAAAAGCCATTCGGATGTTTTGCCTTCTCTTCGGGGTATCTTTCGACGGTGTAATTGATGCCGATCACATCCACCTTGTCTGACATAAAGGTGGTATCTGCACGCCAGACTCCCGCAAATGCGGAGGTAGTAAAACGTGTATTGTCATATTTTTTGATGATTCCGTCCAACTCTTTGGCAATGGCTGCCCCGCCATATTTGGTGTGGTTCTTCTCGGGAATTTCGTTGCCAATGCTCCACAGGAAGATGCAGGGATGGTTTCTGTCGCGCAGCACCATGTCGGAAAGATCCCGTTCGTGCCAATCCCTGAAATAGAGGTGGTAATCGTATTTCATCTTTTCGAGGTACCAGACATCGAAAGCCTCGTCCATCACCAGAAATCCCATTTTGTCGCAAAGGTCGAGCAGATCGGGTGAAGGCGGATTGTGGCTGGTCCGGATGGCGTTGCAGCCAAAACTCTTCAGTATCTCCAACTGACGCGTCAATGCCCTTGTATTCAGTGCCGTACCCAGACAGCCCAGGTCGTGGTGCATGCATACGCCAAGAACCTTGACACACTTGTTGTTGAGGAAGAATCCGCTGTCTGACCTGAAAGTGATGGAACGAATGCCAAAGGTGGTGAAATAGGTGTCTGTCAAAACATTTCCGTTATAGACCTCACTTTTTAACCGGTACAAATCCGGATGATAAGTACTCCAAAGTCGTGGACGGGAAATCCGGATACCGGTATGGATTTCGAGACGGGAGGCAGGATCAACTCTCCCTGATTGTGTTTGAGCGGCGATTCTCTCTCCTTTTGGGTCCAGTATGGTGGAGACAACGCGGATATTGGCCCTCTTGCCTCCCTCATTGGCAATGGAGGTTTCAACCTGTACTTCTGTCTCTTTTGCAGACACTTTGGGTGTTGTGACATAGGTGCCCCAGTGGTTGACATGGATGGCAGCAGTAGTAGTCAGCCAGACATGCCTGTAGATGCCCGAACCCGAATACCATCGCGAATTGGGTTGCTGTGAATTGTCGACTTTCACGGCAATGAGGTTGTCACCTTCCTTCAGGCAGGGAGTCAGTTCGTACTCAAAAGTGGAGTATCCATAAGGACGATTGCCAAGCAGATGGCCATTCACCCAGACCGTGCTGTTCATGTAAACCCCGTCGAACTGAATGAAGCGAAATTGGTCGGTAGTTCCGGAAACCTTGAATGTTTTTCGGTACCAACCGACTCCTCCCGGCAGGGATGCACCCGAATTGGCAGCCGGGTTATCGGGTTTGAAATTTCCTTCTATGCTCCAGTCATGGGGCAGGTTCAGCTGGCGCCAGCTCTGGTCGGGGTAATCGCTTCTCTCTGCTCCCTGGATGTCGCCGGGATGAAATTTCCAATTTGCGTCAAAGTTTTCCCTGCCGGCGGGTTGGGAGAAGAGCTGGATCGGTGAAATGAAAATCAGTGTCAATAAAATTTTGAATTTCAGTAGCATGTAATTGGATATGTAAATTTTGCAAGGTCTGTCAAACGGTTAATCTGAGAGTGAATCCTTGCACGAACTGAACCAGCATTCACACTGCCAGAATTAGCCGGATACCGGATCTTATTTTGATTTGCGTAATAGTCGTAGTCGAAAAATCAGATCAGCCGGAGACTCAAACCTGAACCGTCCGGGATGAAATAAAAATCATTCAAATATACAAGTTGGAACGAAGAATTGAAAGGCAGAATTTCGGACGTAAAATCTGCCCAAACGTCGATGGAAATTGCCCAAACGTCTATTTTAATTGGAAGATTGCAGTCAGTTCTGTTGCTTCACTGCAAAATTGAACTAAATTATGAAGACAACACAAACTAGTTTACTGATGGCCGGACTGCTGATGATCCTAACCGGATTTTCAGGCATGGCCCAAAACAAAGTCTGGAAACTGGAGGATTGCATCAACTATGCGCTGGATAAAAATATCCAGGTGAAGAAGGCAGATCTTACCAACAACCAAAACAAACTCTATTCAGACCAGGCACAAGCAAACAGGTTGCCCTCCCTGGGAGCTACCGCCAGCCAGAACTTCAACTGGTACAAGGGCTTCGACAATACAACCGGACAGTACGGCAGCAGCAGCGGATCCAATAGCTCCAGCTATGCCGTGAACTCCAATGTGACGCTGTTCAACGGTGAGAAGTTGAATAAAAAAATCAAGGTGGCTTCCATTGATCTGGAAAGCGGTAAATTTTATTCCGAATCGGTGCGGGAATCGGTCGGAATCAGTATTCTGAATGGTTACCTGCAGGTGTTGTTCAGCTATGAAAGCGTCAACAACGCAAAGAAACAAATCGAATCCACTACGCAGCAACTGGCTTTGGCCAAGGAAAGGATGGAGCAGGGGGTGATCTCTCTGGCCGACTATCTCCAGATCAAATCTGAGCTGGCAACAGAAAAATCAACCCTTGCAACGGCAGAGAGCCAATTGGCCATCAACAAGGTAACTGTGATGCAGCTGATGGATTATCCGGTTGACAAAAACTTTGAAATAAGTTCACCGAATCTGGATAGCCTGTTGCTGAAATCCTACCAGCCTGATGCTCAGGAAATTTACAACCTGGCCTTGGGAATCAAACCCGAAATCAAGAATGCAGAACTGAACAAGCAGGCAGCCGGACTGAATGTCGACATTGCCAGGGCCGATTATTTGCCCAGTCTTTCTCTGGGTGCTGGATTGTCAAGCAGTTACTCGAGTCTGACAACGGGTTCGGATTACTCTGCGCAGCTGAAGAACAAGATCAATCCGGCCATTGGTTTTTCTCTTTCCATCCCCATTTTTCAGAAAAATCAGATAAGGACGAATGTTAGCCTGGCGAAAATAGCGGTTTCCAATGCTGAACTCGACGAGCTCAACACCAAAAATACCCTTCGCAAAGCGATCGAGCAAGCCTGTGCAGATGTGGACAAGGCAAAATCAGATTATGCTGCCAGTCAGGAGCAGATGCAGTCAACCAAAGAATCGTACGATGTTACGGACGAGAAATACAAGGTTGGATTGCTCAATTCTGTCGACTTCCTGGTTCAGAAAACAAACCTGATCACTGCCGAAAGCAAACTGCTGCAATCTAAATTCAGTCTGATATTTGGCTACAAGGTGCTCGATTTTTACAAGGGAATTCCTTTGACCCTCTAACCAAACAACATTTTAATTTATTCCTGAAAGAAAATCATTTAAATAAACAACCATGAAGAAGAAATATTTGTATCTCGGATCCGCAATCGTCCTACTCGCCGTCGGATTCTATGCATTCACACTTTTCCGCAGTTCAGATCAAACCTATGTATTCGAAACGGTGAAAGTGGGCAAGGGGACCATCAGCAATACGGTTACCGCCACCGGAACACTCGAAGCCATCAAAACGGTTTCCGTAGGGACACAGGTTTCGGGTGTAATTACCAAGCTATATGTTGATTTCAATTCCCAGGTAAAAAAGGGAGAGCTGTTGGCTCAATTGGATGAAACGCCGCTGATTGCCCAGCTCGACCAGTCCAAATCATCTGTCGACCAGGCAGAAGCTCAGGTGAAATACCAGAAGGCAACCTACGAACGGTATCAAACCCTGATTGTAAAGAAGTTGATTGCTCAGTCTGATTTCGACTTGGCTGAATACAATTACAAAAATGCAGTAGCTTCGCTGAAGAACGCACAGTCGGTTTACGATAAGAATAAAATCAATCTGGCGTATGCCAGGATCTACTCACCCATTGATGGCATCATTTTGAATCGTGCGGTGGATGAAGGCCAAACAGTGGCAGCAAGTTTTAATACACCAACCCTTTTTACCATTGCAAACGACTTAACACAGATGCAGGTTGAAGCGAAAATCGATGAGGCAGACATAGGTCAGATCATGATGAATCAGCGGGTCAAATTTACGGTAGATGCCTTCCCGGACCTTAAATTCAACGGTACAGTTTCAGAAATCAGAAAGCAGCCGGTTGTGACCAACAATGTAGTAACCTACACCGTAATCATCAAGGCACCCAATCCGGATACCAAACTAATGCCGGGGATGACTGCCAGTACCGTGATTTATGTCAATGAAAAAGTTGAGATTCCGGTTGTTCCTGGCAAGGCACTCCGTTTTACACCTGATCAGACAGTATACAAAGATTACCTGAAATCGCTGCCAATGGGGAGTGCGGGTTCCATGGCCAAGGAGGTTCCTGCCGCCGAGGGAAAGGGATCCAAAAACAGTTTTGTCTGGACCAAGAACGGTGATGTCATCCAGCGCACAGAGGTGAAAATCGGAGAAAATGACGGTATCAACTACGAATTGCTTTCCGGATTAAATCAGGGCGATGAAATCGTTCTTTCCCTGACAGCCGTGAAAATCAATGCAGAGGTCAAAAAGGCCGCAAAGAGCCCATTCATGCCACAACGTCCGGGACAAAGAAGATAAGCAAAATGAACAAAGCTATCATAGAGGTTATTAACCTCAAAAAATATTTCGAAGTGGGCGACATGGTCGTTCAAGCCCTGAAAGGGGTCAACCTCCAGATCATGCAGGGAGAGTTTGTCGCCATCATGGGAGCCAGCGGTTCGGGAAAATCAACGATGCTCAACATCCTTGGCTGTCTCGATAAACCAACCGCGGGCGATTACAAACTGGATGGAATCAGCGTGGCTGATCTGAACAGGAATGAACTCGCGGAGTTGCGGAATGCAAAGTTGGGATTCGTCTTTCAGTCCTACAACCTGCTTACACGGACCTCAGCCCTTGAAAACGTGGAGCTGCCGCTTTTTTACAACAACGAGGTCAAATCAAAGGAGCGCAAGGAGCGTGCGATTGCAGCACTGGAAGCAGTTGGCCTTGCCGACAGGATGCACCACATGCCCAACCAGCTCTCCGGAGGGCAGCAGCAAAGGGTCGCGATTGCCCGTTCACTGGTTAACGATCCTGTGGTAATCCTTGCGGACGAAGCGACAGGAAACCTGGATACCAAGACCTCCTACGAGATCATGGAGCTCTTCCAGCGCCTGAATTCCGATGAAGGTAAAACGATCGTCTTCGTGACGCACGAACCGGATATTGCCCGCCTCACTTCAAGAAACATCATCTTCCGCGATGGATGGGTGATTAAGGAACAGATCGTTGAGGACAGGGCCATTGCTGCCGAAATGCTTAAATCATTGCCCGTTGGGGAACACGAAGTTTAAAAAATCCAACCATGAACTATTTTAATTTACTAAGAATAGCCAAAAATGCACTGATGCGCAACAAATTCAGGGCATTCCTGACGATGTTGGGTATCATCATTGGGGTCGCTTCCGTGATTGCCATGCTGGCCATTGGGCAAGGATCCAAGAAAAGTATACAGGATCAGGTGGCAAGCATGGGATCCAACATGGTGTTCATCATGCCTGGCTCCCAGCAACGGGGAGGCGTAATGATGGGAAACTCAAGCAGCCAGTCACTCAAATTGACGGATTTGGAAGCCATCAAACAGCAATGCGTGAACATTTCTGCCGTATCCCCTGAGGTTCGCACCAGCGGACAAGTGGTTTTCGGAAACGAAAACTGGCCAAGTACCATTTACGGTGCCAATACCGAATATCTCGACATCAAAAAATTCGGGGTGGAAAGTGGCAGGATGTTTACGGAACGGGAAATTACCAGCCTGGCAAAGGTGTGTCTGATAGGTAAAACCATCATAGAGAAGATATTCCCCAAGGGCATGGATCCCATCGGTCAGACCATCCGGTTTAAAGATATACCGATGAAAGTGATCGGCGTACTGAAAGAAAAGGGTGAAAATTCCTTTGGTCAGGATCAGGATGATCTGCTGATTTCTCCCTACACCACCGTGCAACGCCGCTTCCTGGCCATCGATTACATCCAGGGCATTTTTACTTCGGCTGTCAGTGAAAAGCAAGCGGATGCAGCGATCGACGAGCTACAGGCGGTGATGCGCAAACAGCACAAGATCACCAAACCCGAAGACGATGATTTCAGGGTGATGTCCCAATCCGAACTGATCAAGACCTTCACCTCCGTCAGCGATATCCTGACGACCCTGCTGGGTGCAATTGCCGGAATTTCCCTTTTGGTTGGCGGCATCGGCATCATGAACATCATGTATGTTTCAGTAACGGAGCGGACCCGCGAGATTGGACTTCGCATGTCGATCGGAGGCAAGGGCCGAGATATTTTGATGCAATTCCTCATTGAGTCAACCATGCTTAGCGTCACAGGAGGGGTGCTCGGCATAGGCTTGGGATATATGGCCAGTGCCGTCGTCGGAATGCTGATGGGCTGGCCGGTGGTCATCATGACCCAATCCGTTGTGCTGTCGTTTCTGGTATGTGCTGCCATCGGAATTTTCTTCGGCTGGTATCCTGCAAAGAAGGCCTCCAACCTGAATCCCATCGATGCATTGAGATACGAATAATTAAATCAGGACTGCTTTTCCCAAGAGGAGAGGCAGTCCTCATTTTTTATCCACGTCTGTTTCCAACTTTAACCTTCAAATGTTATCTTTGATAAAAATGGCATCCATGTTTAAAATTCGGTCTGTTTCAGATAAAAAGCTCAAGTTTACACTCCACACCATTGCCTGGATACTGATCATCCTTATCCCGTTCTACCTGAACAGTGCTTTTGGGGGAAATCAGCACCGGCTGAATCAGTTCTATGCACACACCTTCTCTGCCGCATTCGTCTTTTATGTGGGATACATCTGGCTGGTTCCCAGATTTTTCCTAAAGGAAAGGTATTTGATTTACCTGCTGATTCTGGTGGTCGTGATCAATGCCTCCTATTTCATGACCTCCTACATCAACGATTACATGCTGTTTGATCCAGCCGAAGATGCCAAATTCCAGGAGTTTATTCACAAGATGGCAGAAAATGGAGTAGATTTTAAGGCTCCGATGAAGGCTTTCGGCTACTACAACCACGTACTCGCTTCGCTGTTGATATCCGGATTTGCCATTGGTTTGGGACTCATCGACAAACTGAAGCAGAACGAAAAAAAGCAGAAAGAGATGGAGAAAGAGAAACTGCACTCCGAACTGGCATTCCTTAAAAATCAGGTTAGCCCCCATTTTTTCTTCAATACGCTAAACAACATCTATTCCCTCATCGGCATTGACGGACCAACGGCGCAGGAGTCGGTGCTGAAACTCTCCAAGATGATGCGGTACCTTTTGTACGAATCGGAAAACGGAGAAACCCTGATGAGCCACGAACTTGATTTCATGAACAATTACATCGAACTGATGAAATTGAGACTGAATCCAAGGGTCGAACTGCAAATCGAATTCCCGAATGAGTTTGCTGATTTCCAGATTCCACCGCTGCTTTTCATCCCTTTCATAGAGAATGCCTTCAAACATGGTTCTGGTCACCGCGAACCTTCTACCATAAAAATAGTCATGCAAATTGATGAACGCAAGATATTTTTCTTTTCCGAAAACAGCATCTGCAAGGGGCCACAGACCGGAGATCTTCAACATTCGGGCATCGGACTCGAAAATGTAAAGAAGCGACTGGGATTGCTGTTTCCGGGTAAATATGAACTGAACATTCAGAACGGAGAGACTATTTTCAGTGTCTCCCTTAACATTGTAAGAGACAAATTGTTGTCCTGAAATTTTTTGACCATTATTGGCTGTACATCCATCATCCGATGACAGCCCCTCCGATTAACCCTGGCTCGAAACCCATCTTTTTGGATGGATGCTTGCCGAGGCTATTCCGAATGAAGGGTGTTGAAGCCAAATTCACTGGAGTGATGCAGAAGCAGTCCCGGATATTACGGGGATGATCCGACAACCAATGATTAACCAACGAAACTGACGAATGAAAATCAAGACCATTGCCATCGATGATGAGCCTCTTGCCCTGAAACTCGTGAGCGACTACATCCGGAAAACACCCTATCTTGAATTGATGGGATCCTTTGACAATCCGTTGGATGCCATTGATTTTCTGTCCAGCCAGGAGGCAGAACTCATCTTTGTGGACATCCAGATGCCCGATCTGACAGGGATTGAGTTTACCCGGACGCTGGAAGGAAACCATAAAATCATTTTTACCACTGCCTACGAAAAATATGCACTCGAAGGTTTTAAACTGAATGCGGTCGACTATCTTCTGAAGCCCTTCAGCTACGAGGAGTTTCTGAAGGCGGCAGGGAAAGCCCACAAAATGTCGGAGTTGGAGGCTAACTCTACCCCTACCATTGAAGCCAATAACCAGTTTCTTTTTCTGAAATCTGAATACAAAATACGTCGGATCAATTTCAATGATATCCTGTACATAGAAGGATTGAAGGACTACATCAAAGTTTATACGACAGGGGAGGACAAGCCCTTGTTGTCACTCAACTCCATCAAATCACTGGAGAGTAAACTGCCGGAAGAAAAATTCATGCGGGTGCACCGTTCGTATCTGGTCAACCTCGAAAAAATAGAGACCATCGAACGCAGCAGGATTATTTTCGGCAAAACCTACATTCCGATCAGCGATCAGTACAAGGAAAAATTTCAGGAATTTCTGGACAAAAATTTTCTGTAGTCCCTCTTTTTTTCATATTTGCCTATTCCCGGTTCCAATCCGGGAGGCAATTGGAATTTTCATTGATTGCAGGATGCAAGAAATGATTAACTTTGATCAAACCACCAAGTTGGGTAAATTCGTGGTTCGAAACTGGCTGACTAAACAATGGAAGAACTCCGCGGAACAAATGCGATCAATCCGGAAGAGATCATCCGAAGATTGAAAAGGGATGATAAATCGGCTGTCGACGATCTGTTTGAATACTATTATCCCCGGCTGTTTCAGTTTTCAAAATCCATCCTGAAGATTGATAGTGAAGTTGATGATATCCTTCAGGAGGTATTCGTCAAACTTTGGCTCAACAGACAAAACATTCACAATCCGGAGACATTCAACGCCTACATTTTCACCATCACCAAAAATGAGGTTCTCAACCTGATCAGGTCCAAACTAAAGGATCATCAATTCCGGGAAAAATTGTACCTTTTTGCTGTGGCAGAAGAATACCAGGTTCAGCGTGAACTGGAGTACGACGAAATCAGAACCGGAATAGAGAGGATTGTCTCCAATCTCCCCGAAAGGCGACAACAAATTTTTAAACTTAGCCGGACAGAAGGACTTTCCAACAAGGAAATTGCCCGACAACTTGAAATCTCCGAAAAAACTGTAGAGGATCATATTACCCACGCAATCAAGAAAATACGGGCCTCCCTTGCGGAGATGGGGATTCTGTCTCTCCTCTATTTTTATCTTTTCTTGTAATTTTTTCACTTTCCGGGCAGGGGATGTCACCTCTTTCTGTGTAATACCTGTATAACATGAGAAAACCATTCAGCAAATATTTGCAGGGGACTGCCAGTCCCGAGGAGTTCGACTCGGTTTTGGAGGCAATGGGTGCAGCCGAAGCGGATGAGGGCCTGTCATTGGAACTCCTTAGACTTTGGGAAGATAGGTTGAATTCGGCTCCTGAGTCGAGGGATGGCAGCAGATTGCTGGATAAAATCCATCACCGGATTGCCCTGGAAGAATCGAAGGTGGTTGCCAAAAGG
>Ga0214219_1000205_pt1 | contig 28371 bp, 33 predicted proteins | sample TroBogypolimnion_26_FD_153057 | JGI IMG/M metagenome (GOLD analysis project Ga0214219, IMG submission 153057) | Freshwater microbial communities from Trout Bog Lake, WI - 25JUL2007 hypolimnion | ecosystem: Environmental > Aquatic > Freshwater > Lake > Hypolimnion/Profundal zone | place: Trout... | reverse complement strand
CAACGACGCACACCGCCGCAGATAGACAAGCACCCCTTTCGCGCATGGCTGCAAGCCCTTGAAAGCGTGACGTTTTTCGAGTTTTTCCGTGTCGTTGTGCTATCATTCCGCTTGACGAATAGAGAGGATCAAGCGAATGGCATTCGGTGATGTTGGCCTACTACCCGGCGCGATCAAATCCAAGGGAAGCAACCACGCTCGGCGCAAAGAGAAGGCCGGGATGCACTTGGCGTCCGCGCGTTTGGCGCTGGATGGGTTGGAGCGAAACGGCCACGTGTTTGGCGTGACCAAAGGGCAATTTTCGATGATCGACATTGCCGCGGCGGTGTTGGAGAAAACAGGCCCGGCTGATGTAGCTGTGTGGACGTGGTGCATCGCTGATTATGAGGTGGAGGCAATCGGCGCGTTTATCGCGCGGGACGAGATAACCGGCTTCCGGCTGGTGATGGATTGGGCGGGCGCGCAACGTGACATGCCGATCGTGTCCGACTTGCAGGACCGCTATGGCGTTGATTGCATCCGCGTTACCAAGACGCACGCGAAGATTGTGATGGTTTCCAACGCCGATTGGAAAGTCGTTATTCGCGGATCGATGAACCTGAACGCCAATCCGCGTTTTGAGCAATTTGACGTATCCGACGGCGGCCCGGCCTGGGATGTAATGGACGGAATTATGGTTGAGATGTGGGAGCGCGCGAAGCCGCTGCCGGTGCGCAAATTGAAGCATTCGGATGCAGTCGCGGCGCTTGGCGTGAATGGAGACGCGAGCCAGCCGGTGCCAACGCCTGATTGGGCGGCGGGCGGATCTGCCTCCTGGTGGAATGCTTAGGGGGGCGCGGCCCAAGCCTGCTGCGTTGCGCAAGGCCGGCGGCAACGCTGGCAAGCGGCCGATTAACGATAGCGTCAAATCTAACAGCGGCATTCCGATCCCGCCTGCGCATTTGGTTGAAGCGGCGGTTGAGGAATGGGAGCGCATTGCGCCGTTGCTGGAAAAGATGGGCGTTTTGGGGTTAGAAAACCGCGCGGCTCTGGCGATTTATTGCCAGAATTGGGCGCGGATGATTGAAGCCGAGGCCAACGTCTCGAAATTTGGCCCGGTTGTTCCGGCGCCTCGGACGGGTGTTCCGATGCACAATCCGTATTTAGCGATCGCAAATAAGGCGGCTGAAATCGTGGCGCGCATGTCGGTTGAGTTTGGCATGACGCCATCAGCCCGCACGAGGGTTCATGGCACGCAAACCGACGACAAAAAAGACGACCCGGCCGCAAAGTATTTCTAGGTCTGATCCCGCAACCCGATATGCACGCGCGGTGGTGGCCGGCAAGATCATCGCGGGGCCGCATGTGCGCAACGCGGCGCGTCGGCATTTGGATGATTTGGAGCATGGTCATAAGCGCGGGCTGAGCTTCGACGCGACGGCTGCCAAGCGGGCGCTGGATTTCTTTCCGATTGTGTTGCGCCTGGCGCAAGGCAAGTTTGAGGGGCAGCCGTTCAAGCTGCACCCGTCGCAAGAGTTTATTATCGGTTCGCTGTTTGGCTGGAAGAAGGCGGACGGTTTTCGCCGGTTTCGCCGGGCCTATATCGAACAGTCGAAAGGCCAAGGCAAAAGCCCGCTTGCGGCCGGTATCGGCATGTATTTGCTGCTTGCCGATAATGAGCCGCAAGCGGAAATCTATGCCGGCGCGGCGATGAAAACGCAGGCGATGGTTATTTTTCGCGCCGCGGTTCAGATGTGGCGGCAATCGCCGATGCTGAAGGGCCGGTTGACGCCTTCCGGCGCCAATCCGATCTGGAATCTGGCGGACCTGAAAACAGGAAGTTTTTTTAAGCCGATCTCGACCGACGAAGCCCATTCCGGCCCAATGCCGAGTTGCGCGCTGCTGGATGAAATCCATGAGCACCGCGACGGCAACATGGTTGAGATGATGGAGCGCGGGTTTAAGTCGCGCCGGCAACCGCTGCTTTTGATGATTACGAACTCCGGTTCCGATCGGCAATCGGTGTGCTGGCAAGAGCATTTGCACGGCATTCGCGTTGCGGCAGGGACCATGACGCCGGATGATGACGCGACGTATGTTGGCGAGGCGATTGACGATAACGCCTTTTCGTATGTTTGCGCGCTTGATCGTGGCGATGATCCGCTTGAGGACGAATCGTGTTGGATCAAAACCAACCCAATGCTTGACGTGACCATACCGGCCGAAGAAATCCGACGTGCGATGGCGCAGGCGAAGGCGATCCCCGGCAAGCTGAATAACGTGTTGCGGCTTCATGCATGCGTGTGGACTGATGCCGACGAGGCGTGGATGAGCCGGGCGGCGCTGGAAACGGTGCTGGCGGATTTCGACCTGACGGACCATGCCGGCGCGGATGCATATCTCGGGGCGGATCTGTCCGGCTCGCAGGATTTGACCGCTGTTGCGATTGTGGTGCCGACCGGCACGGTGATGGTGACGCGGGATGACGGCTCGGTTGCTGAATTGCCGACCTTTGACGCATGGGTGGAAGCCTGGACGCCACGGGATACGATGGCAGAGCGGGCGTTGCGCGATCAGGCGCCGTATGATGTTTGGGCCGAACAGGGGCACCTGCATGCGGAAAGTGGCAAGACGATCAGGCTGGATTTCGTGGCTGCCCGCATTGCTGAGATTTCTGCGGATATGCGCGTTCGGGCGTTAGCGTATGACCGCTACAGCTACCGGAAGCTTGAGGACGAGCTCGACGCGCTGGGATTGACCTTGCCGCAGATTGAGCACCCGCAGGGCGGCCGTCGCCGGGCGAAGCCGACCGAAGATGCGGTGGAGGAAGCCCGGAGCGTGGGCGATCCTGCACCGGACGGGTTGTGGATGCCTGGCTCTCTGGCTGAGCTTGAAACGCTCATCCTCGAAGGCCGCATTCGCATCCTGCGCAACCCGGTGCTGATCTCGGCGATCATGTCCGCGGCGATTGAGCGCGACCCGTTTAACAACCGTTGGTTTTCCAAGCGCCGGGCCGTGAACCGCATTGACGCGGTGGTGGCGCTGGCGATGGCAGTTGGCGCGGCTACGGCCGGCAATGGCGCGTTACCGATGGGCGGCTCGACTGCATACGAGAATAGAGGGCTGATAATCCTGTGAAACGCGCGCTGATCATCATTGCGGCCATGCTGCCGGCGCTGTTGCGCGATGCCGTTGGTATCGGCGGCGCGGGGCTGGTGTCGTATGGCATGTGGTCGCTGCATCCGGCGGCCGGGATGATCGTCGGCGGTGCGTTGATGGTTGGCACGGCGCTGATGCTGTCGCGCGGTGCTGTCTAATGCGGGGCATGTTTGGGCGGATGATGGGCGGCGCTGCGCAACAGCGTGGCGCAGCCATACCGACGACGGGTGCGATGCCGACGCTGGGCAGCATTCCATCGACGGCCGGCGTGTTGGTGTCGCAATCCACATCCATGACCGTCTCGGCTGTTTACGCTGCGGTGACGACCATTGCGACGGACGTTGCGCGCTGCCGTGGCACTTTGCACACGACGGCATCTGACGGCTCTCGCACGGCCGTTACGCAGCATCCGGTGGCCGATCTGTTGCGCCGGCCCAACCGGGTGCAAACGTGGTTTGAGTTTTCGCGCGATCTGTTCATCGCCTATCTGTTGCGCGGCAATGGCTATGCGGTGGCGTTGCGGGCGAAAAATGGCGACGTGCGGGAATTGATCCTGGTCAATCCCGACGCGGTGACGATGCTGGAATCGCAGGACGGCGAGTTGTTTTACAACGTCAGCCGCATGGGCCTGTTTCAGATTGCGGCGTTGCAGGATTATGGCACGTCCATCCCGGCCGAGGACGTGTTCCACCTGCGCGGGCCGTCGTTCAACATGCTGACCGGCATGAGCACGCTGCTACTCGCGCGGGATTCGATTGGCCTGGCTATGGCGCAATCGCAACAGCAAAGCCGATGGATGGGCAACGGCGCCAAGCCGAGCGTCATATTGGAAACGCCTCGCCAGTTGACCGAGGAAGCCGCGCGCCGGCTCAAGGCGTCATGGAACGAATACACCTCCGGCATTCAGAACGTCGGCAAGACGGCGGTGTTGGAGAATGGGATTACGGCCAAGCCGTTGCTACTGACCTCGGTTGATTTGCAGTTTATCGACCAAGCCAATCTGACCATTCAGGACATTGCGCGCTTCTTTGGCGTGCCGACCCGCAAGCTGGCGCAGCCGGACACGACGCGGGGCAGCACGATCATTCAAGAGGAACAGGCATACGTCAATTCGACGGTATCACCGAAGCTCGACATGTTTGAACAGAAGTTCGAGCGGTTCTTTGACCTCGATAAAGAGGGCATGGAACTGGATATGAACGAGGATGCGTTGCTCCGCACCGATCCGTTGACCCGTTACAACCTGGGGCGGATTGGCAAGTTGAGCGGCCTGATTTCCACGAACGAGTGGCGCCGCGGCGAACGACTGCCGCCTGATCCGAATGGCGATGTGCTGATGCAGCCGGTGAATATGGCGGCGATCGGCAGCGACATGAGCGGGCAGGCGCCGGACGGAGCCGGCGCTCCGGCAAGCGGGCACATGCCGGCTGAGGGCGTTTCGACCAAAGAGCCGACCACTGCACCTGAAGATGACGTTGCGCCGGAAGGCTGATTTAGGAGATTGCCATGACCGTTACCGCAGCCGCTCGGCCGTCCACCACTGGCACGGCGAACGCCACGACCATCAAGATTGACACGACGCACCTTTTTCATGCGGTGCCGGTCAAAGTGCAGTTGACCGCGAGCTATGCCATGTCGCGCGAACCGGGCTATCCGAGCCGTCAGCAATTTACGGGCGCGAAGGTGCTGGATTCGGCGCAAACGGTGTCGTCTGGCACGATCCTGTCGCTGCTCAAGCCGGAAGCCGATGCGCTGGTTGCGGCCGGCGCGGCGACCTACGTCTGATGGCGAACGTCATTCGCCGGGCGCTCGCCGCCGCCGTCACTGATTTGGGTGACGACGAGGTTGAGGTTGTGCTCTCGACCGCCGGCCTGGCGCGCGATGGGCATGTGCTGGTCCCGGCCGGCTGCGACCTGACGAGCTACCGGCGCAACCCAATCATCCTGTGGCAGCACATGCCGGAGGAGCCGGTCGGCACCGCGTCGGATATTGCGGTGCAGGGCGATAAGATCGTTGCGCGCGTGAAGTTTGCGCCGCTTGGCGTTTCGGACACTGCCGATCGCATTCGCGGGCTGGTCAAGGGCGGCGTCATCAATGCCGTGAGCGTTGGTTTTGAGGTGCGGGACGGTGAACCGCTGGACGCGACCAAGCCGCGCGCCGGGCAGAAATTCACCGCGTGGGAGTTACTTGAAGCCTCCTTCGTCAGTGTGCCTGCCGATACCGGCGCGGTGGTGACGGCGCGGGCGCTGGAAGATATGGAGCATACACGCATGACTGAGACCAACACCCGCGCGCTCGATGCGCTGCGCAAGCGGATGCTGACCGCTGATCCCGCACCGCTCGGCAAGCGCGGCCTGTCGGCATGTGCCGATCTGGCCTTTTACCTGATGTATCTCGGCTGGCTGCATGACGACGCCAAGTGGGAAGCCGAGATTGAGGGCGATGGCAGCAAGGTGCCGGCGATGCTTGGCGAGGCCCTGACGGCGCTGGGTGCGACCCTGATTGCGATGACGCAAGAGGAAGTGGCCGAACTGCTGGACGGCCATGACGTTGAGGTTGGCGACGACGGGGCCGATGCGGACGACGCGGGCGAGCGGGCTGTTTCGCCTCGGTTGCGCGCATGGCGCAAATTGATGAGCGCCAACAAGCGGGCGGGCAAGGTGCTGTCGGCGAAAAACAAGGAATTGCTCGTGCAGGCGCACGACAAGATCGATGAGGGCCGCGAGATGCTGCGCGCGTTCATCGAAGATACCGACACGACGGATGTGCAGACCGAGGACGGCGATGGCGACAGCGGCGGGACGGAAAACGACCGCGCTGCATTGTCCGCCGATTTCCGGCGCCGCGAGATTGCGATCTTGGAGCTATCCACGGTCGCCTAAACCAAACCGGGCGCAAGCCTGGTTGCCCTTCATGCCGCTTGGGCAACGGCATTTGCAGCGTCGGACGACGCCGCTTTCCCAACGATGGAGCCTCGAACATGACCATCAAGCTGGCGGACCTCCGCAAGCAACGTGCGACCGCCTTTGATGCATTCAAGGCGCTCGCTGAAAAGCCTGAATTGTCGGTCGACGAAACCGCCGATTACGGCAAGCGCAAGAGCGAAGTCGTCGCTCTCGACGGCCAGATCGAACGCTTGCAGGCCGCCCGCGACTTGCAGATTGCCGGCGCTCAGCCGGTTGCCGAGCAGGAAGCCAAGGTTGAGCCGACCGTCGAAAACGACAAATACGTGCGCAACAAGGCTTTGATCCTCGGTGGCGCCGCCAAGATGCTGGCGGCTGGCGGCGGCCATATTTACGGCGCGCGCGCGGCCTCTGCTGAAATCTACGGCGCCTCGCATCCTGTTACTCGTGCCTTGGCGGCCAATGCCGGCGCGTCGGGTGGCTTCCTGTTGCAGCCGGACGTGATGACCTCGGTTATCGAACTGCTTCGCCCGATGGCGGTTGTTCGCGCCTCCGGCCCGCGCGTTATCCCGATGCCGCGCGGCACCATGACCCTGCCCGGCCAGGCGTCTGCCGCCTCCGCTACCTATGGTTCCGAAGTGGCGACCGTCGCTTCTTCGCAGCCGTCGTTCAACAGCATCGTTGCCAGCTATAAAAAGCTGACCGCGCTGGTGCCGATTTCCAACGACATGATGCGCTACGCTTCGCCGGAGATCGACGCGATCGTGACCAACGATCTGTTGAAGGTCATCGCGCTGAAAGAGGACAACGCTTTTATCCTCGGCAACGGCACGCAGGACGGCCCGATGGGCTTCCTGTATTTTGCTAACCGCTGGGTGGGCGCGAACGGCGGCACCGTCGGCAACTGGCTGACCACGGCGGCTTCGACCTTGGCCGTCAATGGCACCGATCCGGTCAACAGCACGGGCGGCAACTTTATTACCTCGACCTACGCTTACAACCTGAGCACCGTTGCGCAGGAATTGGGCGGCGCGATCAACCGCCTCGACAGCGCCAACGTCGTGGACAGCAAGCGCGTTTGGTTCATGTCCGCCCGCTCCAAAAACTACCTGTTCAACGTGCAAAATAGCCTCGGCGTCTATGTCTACCGCGAGGAAATGAGCAAGGGGACTTTGTTCGGCTATCCGTTCAAAGTTACCAGCCAGATCAGCAACGGCTATTACGATGCGAGCGGCCACACCAACTGCTCGTTCGTCATCCTCGCTGAGATGGATGAGGCGATGATCCTCGACAGCATGAGCCTTGAACTGGCCGTGTCGAATGAGGGCAGCTACATCGATGTGAACAGCAACACGATCTCTGCCTTCCAGAACGATCAGACGCTGATTCGCGCCATTGCCGAGCATGACTTCCAGATGCGCCACGACCAGTCGGTTGCGGTCATTCAGGGCGTCGCCTGGGCGCCGGCCATCTCGTAACTGACGCGGTGAACTGAGCCGGGCGGCACGCGCTGCCCGGCACCTTTCCAATTATTCCAGGAGTTGCCTTCAATGGCTGATCTCGTTCAACAGCATAACATTGGCGCCTATGGCGACCTTGTTAACCTCGCCGATCAATCGACTGCGACTGCCGGCGGCGCCGGCAACGGCGTGGCCGTCACTGGCTTGACCATCGACCGCATGGGCTTTTCCACTGGTTCCATGCCGCGCTCCGCGCTGCTTGGCGTGGCGTGGAAGGCGGCCGTCACCAGCACAAAGACGCTGACGATCGCGTATGTGGTGCAGCATAGCCCTGACGGCTCGACTTGGACCACGCTCGTGTCCGGCTCTGCGACCGTCCTGACCGCTGGCAGCACCACGACCTTTCGTGGCTGCTACAACGTGCAGGTGGATTTGAACTCCGCTCAGCGTTACGTCCGCTACAACTACACTCCGACCCTGAACAACTCGGCCACCGACACCTTCGCGGGTGCGGCCGTGGGCTTCGTGGCCGGCTTTGACCGCCTGGCTGCGCCGAACACCTAACGCCTGACATGCTAACCGCCGCTCGCATCGCGCGGGCGGCGGCGCTTTGTCTCTGACCATCACAGGCGGGAACGCGCGATGAATCTCTTGACGCTTTCGCCGACTGCGGCGATCAGCACGACTACCACGCCGGTCATCAAGCTGCCGGCGCAGCCGCGCAATCTCACGGCGCAGGCTGCATTCGTTTATGGCTCCGGTGGCACGTCGTTTGACTTCTGGTTGCAGGTGAGCCTCGACCAGGGCACGACTTGGACTGACGTTGCGAACTTCCACTTTACCACGGCAAGCGCGCGTAACGGCGTGAACCTGAACGCGCAATCGACGGTTGTGACGGCGCTGCTCGATGGCGCGTTGGCGGCCAATACGGTGCAGGACGGGATTTTAGCGCCGATGGTCCGCGGCAAGTATTCGTCGGCGGGCACCTACACGACCACGACGATCACCGTCGATATCCATTCCGACCAGTTGACGCGATAAGGCGGGGCGCACCATGAAAACCATTTTCGCGGCTTTGGCCGTGTGCTTTTTCGCGTCCGCTCCCGCGCTGGCTCAGACCGCGCTTGTGGTGCCGGCGTGCGGCGGCCAGGCGTTGACGGCGGGCAATATCAAGCCGCTGGCGCAGGACGGGACGGGCGTGCTCTGCACCGTCAGCGTCGGCACAACGCAGGTAACAGCAACCCCGACCGTCACCGCTTCTAGCGCCTATACCGCCGGCAACGCGGTGGGTGGCTTGGTGACGCTCTCGACCATCAACCGCCAGTCCGGCGCGTCGATCTACGTGCAGTCCGTCGCGGTGCAATCCAAGAGCCTGCAATCGTCGCAGATCGATGTTGTGTTTTTCAACGCCAACCCGAGCGGCTCGACCTGCACGGACAAGACGGCGTTCAGCGTGGCGACTGCGGACGCGGCCAAGATGGTTGGCGTGGCGCATGTGTCCGACTGGACGGCTTCGGCGCTGGGCAGCGTCGGGCAGATGCAGCAACCGCCGATCGGCATCGCGGTGCCGGCCACGTCGCTGTATGCCTGCCTGGTGACGCGCGGGACGCCTACCTACACGTCGACGAGCGATATCAGCCTCACCGTGTTTTCGGTGCTCAACTGATGCGGTTGCGGGCATTCCTCGCGGGCCTGTTGCTGGCTGGTCAAGCGCACGCGCAGATCGTTGTGCGTCACCCGGCCTTCGCCGTTGTGCAATCGACGGCGCCCGCTCTCGACCTCAACTTCCTGACCACGACACTCGACAGCCGCGTGACATTCTCGCGGGCGTCAACGCGGTCCTGCACGAACAGTTCCGGCCAGATCGTGAGCGTTGCGGTCAATGTGGCGTGCATGGATTACGACCCTGGCACGTTGGCGCTCAAGGGGTTGAGCGTAGAGGCGGCGGGGACGAACCTGCTTTATTATTCGCAGGATTTCAGCAACGCCGTTTGGACGACGAATGCGGCGACGACAAAAACGGCGGCGTATGCCACCGCGCCCGATGGCACAACGACCGCAGCGCGCGTGCAACTGGTATCGTCAGGCAACCAAGCCGTTACATGGTTCCAGCAAAACTTAGCTGGCGCTGGGGTGGGCGCAAGCCTGCCGAATACGGTCTCTCTTTGGGTCAAATCAACATCCGGCGCGAATCAGACGTTTGCGATCAAATCTACACAATCGGGCGTAGCGGATCATTTTTCGTCCGACCTGGTTGCAACATCCACTTGGCAACGGTTTAGTTTTTCCACGACATTCGCGGCTGGCGGGGCCGGGTATTTCGCAGGCGTGACGGTCGGTTCCGCGCTTGCCTCTGCCGACATTGAAGTGTGGGGCCTGCAACTCGAAACCGGCTACGCCACCACCTCCTACATCCCCACAACCTCCGCAGCCGTCACCCGCGCGGCCGATGTGGCATATGTCAACGTCGTGGGCTTGCAAGGCATCAATGGCAACACCGGCTCGCTATTCGGGCAGATGGTGTATGAGGCGCCGGTTGTAACTGCCACGTCGGCCGCAGCTCGATGGCTGTCGTTTAACGATGGAAACAACCCGAATGCAGGGACAGAGTTCGGTTTTGAAGGCGGGTCTATAGTCGATGGATTGATCGACAATCAAGCTACGCGCACTGTGATGAGCAACGTGGTTGCGTCAACGATGCCGGGAACAACATATCGTTTGGCTATCGCTTTTAGCCCGATCAATGCGGCTGAAGCGGGAAACTCTACCGCGTATCCGACTGCTACCCGCGCCGCGGGCTCGACGCCGCTGAGTCTGACGGTGCTGAACTTAAACCAGTCGCAGCGGTTTCAGGGCCAAGCCTCCATCTGGTTCCAGCGCGTGACCTACTACCCGGCATACCTCGGCCCGGCCTGGGTCACGAACAAAGCCAACGGGGCCATCCCATGAGCGCGACACAGCAAGCGAGCGGCTGGTGGGATTACCGGCTGCAAGCCGCCGATCTCCCGACCCTTGCGGCGGCACTCGCGGCCATCCAGGCAGCCGGACTGGTGGATAGCCACGCCGGGCCAGACAACATGCTCGGGCCGTTGGTGTTCTGCGACAGCGCCAACCCCGTCAACCCGAACTGGCCGCTGTTCCGGTATGGCGTCGGTATCGCTGCTGGCACGGACGGGCAGGGCAACGCAACACCGGCCATCGGGACGCCGGGGGTGTTTTACGTCGCCATCCGCACGACCGTTCCGCCGTCCGGCGCGATGGACCCGACTACGCTCGGGCTGGTGTGGAGCGATCCTGCCGAGAGTTTAAGCGTGTTGGGGAGTTGGGAATAAACCATGCAAATCGTCACCATGAATCGCGACATGCGGCCGTTCCAATCGGGCCACGATTACGCGCTGCCGGACGACGCGGCCGCGAAGCTGATCGGTGCGGGCGATGCGCGTCGGGCGGATGCCAACGACGCGAGCGGCCTGCCGGCCGAACCCGTCGCACCCACACGCTTGAGCCTCAAGCCGCGTCCGGGCGGGTATCTGGCGCGCGCCGCGAAGGCGGTCGCCCATGCCGGTTGATCGGTTCATCTCGGTCATCAACCCGGCAGCAACCTATGACCTGACGGACCTCGCCACGGTCAAGGACGAACTTGCCATCGCCACGAACGACACCACGAAGGACGCATTTCTCTCGCGCGCCATTTCGCAGGCATCGGCGGCCATCGGCAATTATTGCAACCGGGTGTTTCAGGTCGAAACGATCCAGGAAGTCGTCTATCCCACGATGGACGCATTCCCGTATCAGGTGACCGGAAATATCGCGCCGCTGCGCCTGATGCGTTGGCCGTTCGTCACCAACATCGTCACCATCGCCACGTCCGGCAACACCACGGCGGGCGCGACCGTCATTCCGGTTAGCAGCACCACGGGCGTCGTCGTAGGGCAGCCAATCGCTGCGACGGGCATTCCGGTTGGGACGTATGTCGTCGGCTGGGCGGTCAATACCAGCATCACGATCAGCAGCGGCACGACCGCGGCGATTGCGTCCGGCTCAACGCTCACGCTCGGCATGACCATCGCCGTCAGCAGCCTTGGCACGCTCTCGACACTGACCAACGGCACCGACTACCTGCCCGACGCCAACACCGGCCTCGTGACGCGCCTGGACAGCCAGACGGCCTATCCCACGTCCTGGCCGGCAACGCAGATCGTGGCGATCTATCAGGCCGGCTATGCGACCATCCCGCTCGATATCGTGGATGCGACCTTGCGCGTTGTGACCGGCCGCTTCGTCGGGCGCGGGCGCGATCCGCTCCTCAAATCGCAAGAGCAACCCGGCATCGGTCATCAGACCTACTGGATCGGCACCGCGCCGGGCGTGCGGGGCGCGTTTACCGAGGAAGTGGCGGATTTGCTCGACAACTACCGCATACCTGTGACTGGCTGATGACCACGTTTGGCATGACGATCGATGGCGACCGGCGCGCGGTTGTCCGGTTCGAGCAATTCCCGCAAGCCGCGCATGACCGGCTATTAGCCACGCTGCAATCGATCGAAAAGCGCCTAGAGGCGGCGGTTGTCGCGGCCGAACCATCCCGCTCCGGCGCGCTGCGTGCGCTCACTGGCGGCAGGGTGTATGACCATGGCGACCGCATCGCGGCCGTCGTTGGCGTTCGTGCCATGACGGCGCAGGAAGCCCGCAAGGCGATGGCGCTCGAATTTGGCTCGCATCGCTCGATTGAGGTGAAGGCGCACAAGGCATCCCTCGATCATCTGTGGTCGCGCGCGTTCGGGCCGATTCAAGTCAACGTGCCGGGCCATTCACGCACCACGAATATCGACGCGCAACGGTTCTTGCGCGGCCCGCTGGACGAAATTCGGGGCGACGCGCAAGCCGAAATGCAGGCGGCTGTTGACCTGGCAATCGCGGATGTGAACTGATGGCACGCGAAACGATTATGGCGGCGCTGTTCACCAAACTCACGGCGTCGGGTGCGTTCCTGACCTCGGGGCGCCGGCTGGTGATGTGGTCGCAGGTGGCCGATCAGCCCGCGCTATTCCTGCGTCATACCGGAGACGACTACCATCGCCACGCGACCGGCGTGCCGGCAAAAGTCACGATGGATTGCGAAGCTTGGATTTACGCCAAGACGGGGCCGGACGTGTCGCCAGATACCACGCTCAACGCGCTGATCGATGGCGTTGAAACCGCGCTCGCCCGTCCGCCCGGCTTTCCGTCGCAAACCCTTGGCGGTCTCGTTCAACACGCCTGGATCGAAGGCAAGGTCGAAATACACCCCGGCGATCTCGACGGGCAGGCCATCGCCGTCATCCCGATCAAAATCCTCTGCCCTGCCACCAACGGCAGCTAACCCGGAGCCTGCTCATGTCCCTCTACGATACACCCGCCGATCCTGATCCGGCCGCTGCTCCGGTTGAGCCGGTGGCACCCGTTGCCGTCGTGGAAGCCATCCCCGCGCCCGCGCCGCTTGAGCCTGTGGCCGTTGAAGCTCCCGTCGCACCCGTTGCACCGGAGCCGGTTGCCGCGCCCGTCGTGGCCGATCCTGCGCCCGTTGTGGATGCGCCCGCGCCGGCATCGCCGGAAGGCGTCGGCGCGATGTTGGAAGATTGGGTTATCAATCAGATCCACAACAGCCCGATTGCGCGCGATGTGGAGGCGTTCAACCATTTGACGCAGGTTGCCATTCACGACCTGAAAGCGCGCATCGTCGCGTTGTTCTGACCCGATACCGGCCTGAGCCGGTAGCCCTATAAAAACCGCTTGGGCAACGGTTTCAGCAACGCCGTGATGGCGTCGCCTTCCCAAAGATGGAGCCTCAAAAATGTCTCAGTATGCGGAACAAGTCGGCTTTGCGGCCGGCACCCTCATCGGCACGCGCGTTGACGTGACCGGCAGCACCCCGGTGCGCTTTGGCCTATTGCAAGATGCGCAGTTGGATTTCAGCGCCGATCTCAAGCAACTCTACGGTCAGAATCGCTATGCGATGGTGATGGCGCCGGGCAAGACCAAGGTTGAACTGAAGGCCAAGTTCGCCGGCATTCGCGGCGGCCTGTTCAACAGCCTTTATTTTGGCGGCACCACGGCGGCCACGCAAACCCTGTTCGCCGATAGCGAAGCCGGCACGGTTCCCGGCAGCGTTGCATACACCGTCACCGTGTCCAACTCCGCCACCTTCCTGTCTGACCAGGGCGTGTTCTACGCGGCCACGGGCCTGCCGTTGACCAAAGTCACGACCTTGACTGCGGTCGGGCAATACACCGTTGCCGCTGGCGTCTACACGTTCAACCTCGGCGATGCGAACAAGGCCATCTATATCTCCTACACCTATTCCAGCACCTCCGGCCTGCAAATCCCGATCAGCAACATCAAGATGGGCGTCGGGCCGAGCTTCCAGATTGTGTTGTCGCAGCCTTTCGACGGGCGCCAGGCCACATACACGTTCAACAACTGCATGGCGGCCAAACTATCTCTGCCGACCAAGCAGGACGATTTCACCATCAACGAAATGGATTTCATGATTGCCGCCGACGTGGCCGGCAACATCGGCACCATCAACGTGAGCTTGTAAGATGGCCGATCTTGTTAACGTGATGATCGGGGGGGAGGCGGTTGCCGTCCCTCCGGTTATGAACCTCGCAGCGTTGGAGCGGGTTTGGCCGGCAGTAACGGCCATGTCCGCTGCTGACAATATGGTGGCGATGGCCGGTTCGGCCGCTGCTGTAATTTCGGCGGCACTACTCGGGACGCGCCCCGATCTGACCGTGCCCGAAATCAAAAACCGCATTCGCGTCAACGTGGAGGATGGCACGGACGAACGCGCCGGCCTCATCCGCGCTGCAAACGAACTGCTCGTCGCGTCCGGCCTCGTGAAGAAAAGCGAACCCGGCGCGGGGGAAGCGGCGCCGGCCGACGCGCCGGCATAGACAAGCCTGACTTTGAATACATCGTGGCAGAGTTGGCGGACGCCGGAATGGAGGGCGGTTCGCCAACCCTGATATGGGAACGGTGGACGCTGCCGATGCTGGCGGCGCAGCGTCGATATTGGGGCGATCACCCGCGCCTAAGCCAGATCGCCGCTTCGTATTTCAAGATTCCCCACAAATACACGCCTCCCGACGCATCAGACCAGAAACCCGCGCACCCGTTCCAATGGGACGCGCTCGACCAATAAGTGAGGCTCTATGGCCGGCGCATCCGCTCTTAACGTTAACGTCACTGCCGATGCGACCCAGCTGCGGGCGCAGTTGGCGTTGGCGCAAAACGACCTGCGCACGTATGCGGCGCAGGTCAAGGCGGCTGCGGCGGAAATCAACGGAATGGGGCCGCCAACCGCGAACGCGGCAGCGGCGCTAGACAAGGCGGCGGCCGGGTTCAACGCGGCCAAAGCGGCGGTGAACAATCTCAAGGCCGGATTGGGCGAAGTCCGTCCCGCGATTGAAGCCGCAACCACTGCGACCAAAAACCACGGCGCGGCCACTGAGGCCATGGTTATCGTGCACGAATTGATGTCCGGCCGGTTCACGAAGGTTGCCGGCTCGGCAATGATCATGACCTCGCGCATTCAAGGTGCATCGCTGGCGATGACCGGACTGGTTGGCGCGATGGGCGTCGGCATTATGGTTGCGGCGCATTTTGTCGAAGCCATGAACAAAGTAAGCGCGGCGAAGCTTATGGCGGCCGGCGGCGCGGTGGATAGCGGCATCGGCGAGGCCGTCACCAATGCCCAACTCGCCAAGATGCAAAAGCTTGGTGTGGATGCTGCCGAGGCGGGGAAGGCTATCCACACGCTCGACTCCCTGCCGGGAATGTCCGCAGACACGCTCAACGGCATCACGAGCGACCTGCATGCCCTTTCCGCCCGGCTGGGCGACGATATACCGCAGGCCGCGGCGAAGGTGGCGCAGGCGTGGAACCTGAGCGCGAACGACGGCCAAAAGCTGTTGCAGACCATCCACGCTTCCACTGAGGCGGTGGAAGCATACACGCTGGCAGCGCAGTCCAAGACGCCTGACGACGTGATCAAAGCGCGAACCATCCTCGTCAACGAACTATTCCAGTCCACCAAGCGCACGGGCGATCAGACGCAAATCAACGCCGACATACTGACCCGCCAACAGCGCGCGCAGATCGGCATGACCGCGAGCGGCGCGGCGGCACGCAATCCGCAGACCGCCAAAACCATCGTCGATCGGGCCGCACTGGCGGACAGCGCCGAAGGTGCTAATCGCCTGTTGAGTGCCATCAAAGGCATTGGCGCCGCAACGGAAGCGCCGCAGATTGAGAGTTGGGCGCAGCGCACCGATGCAGCGTTGCAGAAGGCCGTTTTCTCAACCGAACAGTCCTCGCATGCGCAAGGTGCCAACTGGCAGAAAATCCATGAGGACATGGCGGATACGACCGTCAAATTCTGGCAAGATCAGGTAGGCCAGACCGCGGCCGGCACGAAGAACCGCGAGGAAGCTGAACGCCACCTCATGACCGCGCTGGAAGCGCAGGACATGGCGCACGTGAAGGCGGACGCGACCGGCGCGCGACAGGCGTTGCATGACCAGTTGACCGCCCTGACCGAACAGCAGGCCGCGCATCATGACGACTTCCAGGTTGTCATGCAGATCGAAGACCAGAAGATTGCGCTCCTACGCGGGGCCGGCAAGGAATACACGGCCGAACTCAACCGCGAATTGACCGCGCGCGAAAACCTGATCCGCGAGCATGCGAATAAGGTCGCGGGGATTGATCTGGAAACGATCAACAAAAATATTGAGAACGACCGCACCGAATTGGAGACGAAGCGCGCCGATTTGGCGGCGCAGGTATCAGACTATCAGATCACCAAGCAGACCGAACTCCGCGAACTGATGGCCGCGTCGCAAGCCAAATTCGACCAAGAGCAATTCGACCTGCAAAATTTCATGGCCGTGCATCAGCAGGAAACAGATATCCTGCGCAAAGCCCTGGAAGATCAGGCCGCGCTCCAAAATCAGCATGAGCGGACGATGGCGGCGCTACGTGCGCAAGTTGCCGCCGCAGATCGGGCCGATCAGCAGCGGACGCTGAACGGCTATCAGCAGATGTTTCAAGGCGTCGGTAACGCCGGCAAGTCCGCCATTGAGGGGCTGATTACCGGCTCCAACACATTCCAACAGGCCGAGGCCAACGTGGCGCGCGCGGTGCTCGCCGGCATGGTCAATCTCGGCACCGAGGTTGTATCGAAATGGGCCGCCGCGGAACTCGCCAAGTCGATGATTACCGACAAGGCCGTTTTGCAGCGCGTGATTGCCGAGCAATCAGCGGGGCAATCTGGTTGGGGCGCAATCCTGGCAAAGTGGCTGGGCTTGGAAGTCGCCAAAACCGGCGCCACCGATGCGGGCGCGGCGGCGCGGGCTACAGCAGAGGCAGCGGCAAGCACCGGGGCGCAGGCGCCGGCTGCGATGGCGGCTGTTGCGGAGGTTGAGCGGCAAGCGGCTGTGGCCGGTGCTGGCGCGTTCGCGGCAACGGCTGCAATCCCCATTGTCGGGCCGGAACTGGCGCCGGGCGCGGGTGCGGCGGCTCTAGCGGCCGTGCAGGCAATGGCACCGATGGCGTCCTTCGCGGTTGGCGCATGGGAACTGCCGCACGACATGATCGCTCAGGTTCATGCCGGCGAAATGATTATCCCTGCCGGTCCTGCGGCTGCCATTCGCGCGGGCGGCAGCGGGAGTGCGGCGGCGGCGGCGGGCGGGGGCGACGTGCACCTGCATGTGCATGCCGTGGATGCAGGCAGTGTGACGGCCCTGTTCCGCTCGCAGGGCGCCGACCTGGCCCGCATCGTATCCCAGCAACTCGCCAACAATCCCAGCCTGCGGCCGAGGTATTGATCGCATGACCCTCCCGACCTTCCCGAGCCTGCCGGGCATTGGCTTCCCAAAGAAATCGCCGATCTGGTCCACCACGAAGCAACCGAGCATCGGCGGGCAGGAAAGCCGGTTTGCGCAGTGGTCATATCCAAAGTATCGCTACGAATACCCGTTCGAGTTGCTGCGGAATTATTCGGGATATACCGAGTTCGACAGCCTCGTCGCGTTCTACAATTCGGTGAACGGCTCGGCGGGGTTCTGGCAATATACGGACCCGAAAGACAACACCATCGTCAACCAGCCGCTTGCGACGGGCGATGGCTCAACTACGCTGTTTCAACTCGTGCGGTCGAAAGGCGGCTTCACCGAGCCGGTATTTCTGCCGACGGCGATTTCGCTCACGCGGTCGGATTTCCTCGGCTCGACGCTGATGTATCCGACTGCGCGGACCAATTTCGTCCGCAACCCGCGCGGCGAAGGGGCGGTGGTCGGCTCTCCCGGCACCAATCCGACAGACTGGGCGATTGGAGCGGCCACCACCACGCAGATCGTCGGCACCGGCACAGTTGGCGGGGTGCCATACGTTGATATCCGCCTACACGGCACGCAGCCGGGCAGCGGCGTGGCGTTGGCGCTCAATATCGGTTTCGACGCGCTCGGTATGACGGTCACGACCGGCAATTACACCATGACCGCATCGGTCTGGACGCAACTGACCGCCGGCACGTTGCCCGGCAATCTGGAAATCCACATCGGCGAGTATGCCTCGGGCACTAGCTATTTCCCTGGCACTCAGATCACATCGCCGGGCACATGGCAGCGCACGGCAACCACCACCACCATCACAGACCCGACCGTCACCAGTGCCGCCGCGATGTTGTGGGTTTACTGCACGGGCGGCCAGACCTTCGATTTCACGCTTCGGGTTGGCGGCATGCAGTTCGAACTCGGTTCAACCGCAACCAGCCTGATCCTGCCGGCATCCGGTAGCCCTGCGGTTACGACCGTGACGGATTATGGCCTGCTCTCCAACGGCGTGATCGTCATGGCTTCGGCGCCGGCCTCGGGAGCCTCCATCCTCTACACCGGCACGTATAATTGGCTCTGCCGGTTCGATGACGACAGCATCGACTTCGAGGCCATCGCCGACGGCTTTTGGTCGCTCGGCTCGCTGAAATTCAGCACGGAAAAGCTCTGATCCATGAAAACGCCGATCTATGAGACAACCAGCGGGGCGCTGGCGGCTCTGCTTGCCACACGCGCATTCGTGTTTGGCGACCTCTACACGATCACCCTGCCGAATAATAACGGCACGCTGCGGCTTTGCTCGGGCGATACCGATTGGAGCTTCGGCGGCAACACCTGGGGGCATGGCGGCCCGCTGATCGACACGCCGGGCAGCCGTCCTACCGCGCATTGGAAACTCGGCCTCGACGTGGATACGTGGCAATTTGCCATCATCCCGCGCGCGGTCGATCCAATGACCGGCGCGGCCTGGCCTGACCTGATCGGCTCCGTGCCGTGGTTGCAGGCGATTGCGGCGGGCGCGCTGATGGGGGCGACGGTTGAGATCGATCGCGCTTACCTGCCGGCATGGCCGACGTTCCCGCGCGCTCCGGCCATCGTGCCAACCGGCGTCGTCAACATCTTCACCGGGCGGGTGGCCTCGGTCGATATCGAGCGGACCATCGCGCATGTGACGCTCAATTCGCATCTCGACATTCTCAGCGCCGATATGCCGCGCAACCTGTTCCAAGCCGGCTGCCGCCACACGCTATTCGACCCGCGTTGCACCCTGGCAGCCTCGTCCTACGCGGTATCCTGCACCGCGACGGGTGCCAGTGCCCAAAACGCCCCTGTGGCCTCTGTGGGCGCTCCTGGCGGCTCTGGCACCTATAACCTCGGGCGCGTCGTGTTTACCGGCGGCAAGAACGCGACCTTTACTCGGTCGATACGCACCGCCACCACGGTGAGCGGCGTCACGACCTTCACGCTGATCGCGCCGATGCCGTTTCCGATCCTGGCGGGCGACACGTTCACGGCCTATCCGGGCTGCGACAAGAAATACTCGACCTGCGGAACCTGGGGCAACCAAGCCAACTTCGGCGGGCAAGATCAAATCCCGGCACCGGAGACGGCTATATGAGCGAGGCGGACCAGCGGGCGGCCGTCGTGGCGCAGGCGCATTCCTGGGTTGGCACGCGCTACCATCCGATGCAGGCGGTCAAGGCCAAACGCGACGAGGCCGGCACGATCATTGACCGCGGCGGGGTGGATTGCGCGACCCTGCTCAACGAGGTCTACGCCGACGCCGGCATGATCGAACGGGTGCAGATCACGCACTATCCGCCCGACTGGCACATGCACCGCCGGTCGGAACGCTACATGGAAACCGTGCTGCAACACGCGCGGGAGATTGACGAAGCCGAGGCCAGGCCGGGCGACGTGGTGCTGTTCCTGTTCGGCCTCGTGTTCTCCCACGGTGGGATCATCATCGCGCCGGGGTGGCCGCACATGATCCACGCCTTCCACGGCGCGCGGCGGGTGCAGGTGGATCGCGGCGATGGCGGCGAATGGGGCGACAAGCCTCGCAAATTCTTTACGCTCTGGTGATATAAATGGCGGGTATTTTCGGAGCCAAGCGCGTCAATTCCACGACCGCGCCGGCCATCCAACTGCGTGTGCAGTCTGCCATCGAAGGCAAAGCAATCCCGATTGGCTGGGGTGCCAACCGGCTTGCCGGCAACCTGATCTGGTATGGCGATTTCAAGTCCGTTGCATCGTCCAGCGGCGGCGCTGGTAAGGGTGGCGGCGGCGGCAAAGGCTCCGGCCAATACGACTATTCCGCGTCGGTCATCATCGCTATGTGCGAAGGTCCGGTGCATTCGTGGGGCTACCTCTATAACAACAGTTCCAACACGATTGCCTATTCCTCGCTGAACTTGACCACGTTCAACGGCGATTACGCGCAATCCGGCTGGGGCTATTTGAGCGGCGATCCGGCGCAGCGGAACTATCGCGGCCTGGCCTACATGGCTGCCGGCCCGATGCCGCTCGGCTCAAGCCCGGACCTGCCGAACATCACGCCGGAAATCATCTTCGGCACCTATACCGACGGCATAAGCGGGCTGCCGGACGCCAACGCGGCGACGGTAGTTTCTGGCTATCTGACCAGCCCCGATTATGGTTCCGGCTTCCCATCCGCGCACCTGGGCGATTTGACCGTCTACCGTCAATATACTCTGTCGGTCGGCCTGGTCGTCTCGCCGGTCATTACGGATCAGGCCGAGGCGCGGCAGTTCCTCGTGGATCTGCTCGAAGCGACCAACGCGGCGGCGGTGTGGTCGAGCGGCAAGCTGCAAATTGTTCCATATGGCGATATCCCGACGAGCGGCAACGGCGCGAGCTACACGCCACCGAGCGCCGCGCTCTACAGCCTGAGCGATATCGACTTCAAGCCGCTGCAAGGCTCGAACAGCAACAGCAAGGGCAGCTCGTCCGCGACCGGGCCGATTGCGCTCAACCTGACCGATGATCCCGCCACCAGGCCGAACGCATGGTCGGTGGAATACCTCGAACGCGGCAACGCCTATAATCCAACCGTCATCACGGTGCAGGACGAGGCGGCCGTCGCCACCTACGGTCTGCGGACGGCGCAAAAGAAGTCTTACCATTTCTTCTGCGCATCATTCGCCGCCAGTATGTCGGCGGAACTGACTAAGGGGCGGGCGCAGGTGGCCGCCACCTACGCTTTCACGGTCGGGCAGGAATACATCTTGCTCGACCCGATGGATATCATCGAGATCAACGATCCTGCGCTTGGCCTGTCGCAGAAGTGGGTGCGGATCACCGAGATCACTGAGAATGCCGACAACACGCTCACGATCCAGGCGGAGGAATATCTGCTCGGGACCGGCGGCGCACCGTCGCATTCGATGCAGGTCGGCTCCGGCTTTTCGCCGGCGGTCAACGCGGCGCCAACCTCGCCATTCAGTTCGGTGGTTTGGGAACCGAGCTACACCCTGGCGGGCGGCCTCGAAATCTGGATTGCGGCCTCGGGGCAGGCGGATTTCGGCGGGGCGGAAGTCTATGTCTCGACGGACAATTCGAGCTATTCGCTGATCGGTGAGATCACCGGCCCGTCGCGCATTGGCGACCTGACCGCCTCGCTCGCCTCGGTCACGCCGGCCGGCTCCGGCTTGACCATCGACAGCACGCACACGCTCTCGGTCGATATGTCGCCGTCCGGTCAGCAGCTTATTGCCGGCACGACTGCGGACGCGCAGGCGGCCAACACGCTGTGCTATGTGTCCTCGGGTGGTTCTGGTCCGGGCGAATATCTGGCCTACTCCGGCGCCACGCTAGGCAGCGGTGAGACCTATGCGCTGACCTATCTCAATCGTGGGCTTTATGAGACCACGCCGGTATCCCATGCGAGCGGGGCCTCGTTCGTGCGGCTCATCCCCGGCACGTTCCTGCGCTGGGCACTGACGCCCGACCGGATCGGGACGACGTTCTACTTCAAGATTTTGCCGTTCAATCCCTACGGCGGCGGGCAACTCAGCCTGGCTGACGTGACGGCGATTTCTTACACCGTGGTTGGATCGGCCTTCGCCAACGTCTCATCCGGCACCCTGGCCGTCCGCAACAACCTGGGCACCGGCTGGCTGCCAATCGGCACCTATAACCCCACGACGACGACCTTTACCGCGCCGGTTGCGAACGCGGTTCCGGCGGTGGGTGTGACTGGCACGCTGGTCGCCAGCCAGATCGGCAGCGTGAACGCGAGCGCGTTGACGGGTTCGATCACCGCAAGCCAGATCGGCTCGGTGAACGCCAGCAGCCTTACCGGCTCGATTACGGCAAGCCAGATCAGCGGCGTCAACGCGAGCGTCATCACGGGCGGCATATCGTCCAGCCAGATCACCTCGCTCACCGCCGGCCAGATCACCGGCACCCTGTCGGCAAGCCAGATCGGCGGGGTGAATGTCGGATCGTTGGTCGGTAGCATTTCGGCCGGGCAGATCACCAGCCTGACGGCGGGGCAGATTACCGGCACGTTGACTGCGGGGCAGATTGGATCGGTCGGCGCGGCCTCCATCACCGGCACGCTGTCATCTGGTCAGATCGGCAGTGTTGCGGCCGCTTCGGTCACTGGCACGCTCACGGCCTCGCAAATCGGCGCGGTGAACGCGGCCTCGGTCACTGGCACCTTATCGGCTGGGCAGATCGGATCGATCGGTGCGGCGCAGATTACCGGCACGCTTACCTCAGGCCAGATCGGCAGCATCGGCGCGCTGCAAATCATCGGCACGCTGTCCGACAGCCAACTTGCGTCCATCAGCGGCGGCAAAGTCACCGGCACGATCAGCAGTGCGGTCATTCCGGCTGGCAACCTGACCGGGACTTTGACTTACACGCAAATCGCCAGCGTGGCGGCCTCGACCATTACCGGGCAGGTGGGTGCAGCGCAGATCAGCGCGGTGAATGCCAGCAGCATCACCGGGCAAGTGGCGGCAAGCCAGATCAACACAGTCACGGCGGGGCAGATCACCGGCAGCATTAGCTCCAGCCAGATCGGATCGGTGAACGCCTCGTCTATCGTCGGATCGATCTCGTCCAGCCAGATATCGACGCTGAACGTGTCGCAGTTGGTCGGTTCGATCAGCAGCAGCCAGATTGCCAGCGTGGCGGCAAGCCTCGTCACCGGCACGTTGACTGCCAGCCAGATCGGCAGCGTGGCGGCGTCAACCATTACCGGCACCCTGAGCGCCGGGCAGATCGGCAGCGTTAACGCCAGCAGCATCAGCGGCACGATTACGGCCGGGCAGATCGGCACGGTCAACTCGTCGTCCATCACCTCGGTTGCGGCGGGCGTCATCACCGGCACCCTGGCAGCGGGACAGATCGGCTCGGTCAACGTCGGAGTGCTGAATGGCACGCTCGTCACCAGCCAGATCGGCACCTTGCAAGTCACCACGCCGCTGCTCGCGTCCGGCGCGGTCACGTATCAGGGCTATGCCTACAACGAATACGTCTGGACGCCACCGACCTACTACCAGACCGACAGCGGGTGCGAGGTGACAGTCACGCTCACCGATTCGACCGAGTTCGTCATCATCACCGTTTACGAAATGCACGAATACAACAACGTCGCGGCTGGCGTGATTACCGGCGGAAACGTCGGTGGCTCCGGCTATAGCGGCGGCGAATTGGGAGGGCCGGGTTAATGGCAGGCGTTTTGGCTCAGGTTATTTTCACCCCGTCCGGCGGCAGTTCGACGGTCATCATCCCGCCGTTTGGCGACGCAGCTATCGCCGGCAGTGGGGCATACATCCATCAGCCCGGCACGGGGACGTTTACCTACGCCGTGCAGTGCAAGCTCGCGGATGGGACCGAGACCACTTTGCCGCGGTCGCGTCGCCGGGTGCTGGTGGTGCAGGTGTGCAAGAAATGACCGATCAGCGCGCCTATTGGATACAACTCGGCGAGGGCAACACCGTCATCGGTGGTGGCGCGGTGCAGGGTGCCGAGGCCATTGCCGTCACGCTCGCCAAGCCTGGGCGTGTGCAGGTGACGGCCGATGTTGCGGCCCAACTGCGTCAGGGCGGGGCCTGGGTGTGGGATGGCTCGGCATTGGTCGCAGCGCCGCCGGCCGGGATGACCGCAGACGACCGGGCGCGTGCGATATTAGAAGCCGATCACATGGCCGAGGCGCAGCGCCGGCCGCACCTGAGCGCCGGGGCGGGGCAGGCGTTGGAATACGTGCTGACGTTGGAGGAAGCGCGGGCATACCTCGCGGCGAGCGTGCCTGTTGCGGCCGATTTCCCGCTGCTGGGGGCCGAGCTTGCCGCCCTGGCAGCATGTGGGCAGCCGAGCACGTTGGCAGCCGTGGCGCAGGCTGTGGTTGAGGCTGACCGGGCAACGCGGGTGCATCTCGCTGCCATCAAAACCAAGCGCCGCATCGCCAAGATCACCATCAGATCGGCAACGGATCATAACGCCATAGATGCATCGCTTGCGGCGATGAAGGCGCCAATATGACAAAGGACATTGAGGATATGGCACCAGATCCATTTCGCGCCGAGTTGGATAAGATTTGGGACAAGCTCGGCTCGTTGGAGCTTGATGCAGCCCGCGCGTCCGAGGCGGCGAAGGGCACGAAATCGCAACTCGACAGCATCAGCGTGCAACTGTCCGGCCTGACGACAACGATCCAAACGCTATCGATCGCCATGGCGCAAGCCAACGGCGCGCTGAAATTCGGCATGCTGATCGCCGCGCTTTTGGCCGGCGCGGGCGGTTTTATCGCGGAGCATTTTTGGCCGAAATAGTCGGCACAACGCCGGCACAAACTGCAAACCATAAAGGCGAGATGCCTCATGTCAGCACCACCTATGACCGACGCCGATCTGATCGCCCGCATTCGCGCGATCATCCAATGCGGCAGCGTTGCGCAAGCCGTCCCTGTGACCGGCCTGGCGCGATCCACGCTGAAATCGAACCTTGCCGCCGCGCGTGAGCGGTTCCCGAGTTGGCTGCCGCCGTCATCCGCCGCGCCTGATTGGGCGAAGGGCACGCCGATCAATCCACCGTCCGCAGACGCGGTGCACGCTCTGCCTGAGCCGGCGCCGGACAAGCCACGCCTGCGCGTTCAGGCCGGCAGCGACGCGCCTCCTAAAGACCTGCCAGACCGGATTGCGGCGCTGCTGATGAAACGCTCCGCGTCGTCGGCTGATCTGGCGGCGAACTGGAAAACGAACGTCGAAACGATTGACGCGGCCATCGCCTCGCTCGCGGCGAACGGCATGCGCGTCGAAGGCCATTCGGGCGGCTGGCGGATCATCAAGGCCGCACCCGAGCCGGCATGGTTGGCCGGGCCGTTGCATACGTTCGTGACCGATGCTGACAATACCTTTACCTTCGGCGCGTCGGGCGATCAGCACCTTTGCAGCAAATACGAGCGGCTGGACGTGCTCAATTCGCTGTATGACACCTTTGAAGCCGAGGGGTGCCGGACGGTATTCAACACCGGGAATTGGGTTGACGGTGAGGCGCGGTTTAACCTGCACGACCTGCACACGCACGGCATGGATGCGCAGATGCGCTACCTTGCGCACGCATTCCCGCGCCGCGATGGCATTACGACCTATGCCGTGGCCGGCGATGACCACGAAGGATGGTATGCGCAGCGTGAAGGCGTGGACATCGGCAAGTATGCCGAACGCACCATGCAGGATGCCGGCCGGACGGATTGGGTGGACCTCGGATACATGGAAGCGCCGGTCCGGCTGGTGAACGCGAACACCGGCAAAGAGGCGATCATCTCGATTGTGCACCCCGGTGGCGGCTCGTCCTACGCGCTGAGCTACGCGATCCAGAAAATCATCGAAAGCCTCGACGGCGGCGAAAAACCGGCCGTGCATATCTCCGGGCATTATCACAAGCTATGGGCGGGCAACATCCGCAACGTGTGGTGTGCGCAGACCGGCACCACGCAGGATCAGACGACGTTCATGCGCAAAAAGAAGCTGGAAGCGCATGTAGGCGGGCTGGTCATCAAACTGACGCAAGACCCTGCAACCGGCGCAATCAGCCGCTTCCGGCCGGAAATCTTGCGCTACTTCAATCGGGGCTATTACGCGAACCGCTGGTCATCCTCCGGGCCGATCAACAAGGCGCATCGTGATTTCGCGGGGATTGCAGCATGAGCACACATGACCCGGTGAACCATCCAATCCATTACACGTCCGGAGCGGCTAAATGCGAATGCGGACAAACTGTGGAATGCATCACGATCACTAAGCACATGTCGTTCACCCTCGGCAACGCCATAAAATACATTTGGCGCGCCGATCTGAAAGTCGATGCGCTGGAGGATTTGAAAAAGGCGCGTTGGTATCTCGATTGCGAAATTGAGAAGCGAGAAGGAGCCGCAAAATGACGCCATATCCATCGCCCGCCGCACTCGACCTGATCGTCAACGCGGAGATCGGCAGTGAGGCGAATTACAACGCCACCGAATGCCACCCGACCTGGCCGGGTGCCGACAGCGGCGTCACCATCGGCATCGGATACGACCTGGGCATGGGCAGCGAGGCGCAATTCCGCGCGGATTGGGCCGGGCTACTGCCTGACGCGGTGATGGACAGCCTCGCCACGTGCTGCGGGGTGCATGGGCCGGTCGCGCGGGCCATGGCGCAGTATCGGGCCGGGCTGACGATCCCGATCGATGCGGCGCGGTCGGTGTTCCTGGCGCGATCGATCCCGAAGGCCATTGCCGACACGCTGCGGGTGTATCCGACCGCTGGTGATCTGTCGCCGGACTCGTTCGGCGCGTTGGTGTCGCTCGTGTTTAACCGCGGCACATCGCTCGACGGTGATCGGCGGCGGGAAATGATGCAGATCGCCAAGGCGCTCCCGACGCATCCCGAGCTTGTGCCGGACCTCATCCGCTCGATGAAGCGGCTTTGGATCGGGCAGGGGGTGGACGGGTTGCTGGCTCGTCGGGATGCGGAGGCGGACCTGTTCGCTCAGGGGCTGGCAGTGCCGGCAGTCGAAACAATCGAAACGCCGGCAGTCGCTGCACCCGTTCCCGCGCCGGTCGCGCCGGCCGATATCGGAGGGCGTTGATATGCTTGGGTTCATCCTCAAGGCCATTGCTATCGTCCGTAAGGTGTTTGGACTTCACCCGTCGCACGTCGCCACCATCACGGCCGCCGAACAGATGGCCTACTTGGTGCAGGCGGTGGATGCATCCGGCGCGCTGGCTACGATCGATACGGCCATGACGTTGCGGAAACACGACTGGAACTCCGGCGCGAATTCTGGGCGGGGCACGCTCGCCAGCGATTCGGTGCAGGACACGCGGCCGAACGGCCCGGTTGCCATTCAGACCTTTGACTTCGGATATACCGACGCGGGCTTCGGGCGGTTTGACCTGGCAGACGGCGATGGCGGGCAGGTGCTGCAAATCGTGGATGGCTGGGCCTCCGTCGTGATGACGCAGGACGGCGGCGCGGGCGTGCAGTGGTTTATCGGCGCGGTCAATCCGCGCCTTGGCTGGCTCATGTTCCGCGATGACGTGACTGACCAATGGCAGACCATCACGGCGGCGCTGAATGATGAGGGCAAGCCGACCTCGCGGCCGTGGCTCTACAATTTGGCTTGGACGCGCTACCGCAAGCAGCCGGTGACGTTGCCGTTCCTGTTGGATGGTCTGCCCTCACCTTCTCGCGTTCTCGATGCCATCGTGTGCGAGCACTACAGCGGCCCGACCGTATCCACATCCAACGCCATGGAACGCTTTGTCTTCGCCAAGGGGTTCGGACTCGTCCGGTGGGAACGGTGGGTCAATCCTGCCATCGCAGCCGCGCCGGCAACGGCGGCCGCATTCGCCGCGTCCGGCCGGCTACCTCCGGCGCCCGAATTGGACGGGCTACTGCCGTCGCAGTGGGTGCCGGCAGATGGGCGGTGCTGGACGAACATGTGCAGCTATTCGACGCCTCAATCCGTCCGTCAGTTCGACTGGCAGGCGGCGCAACTCGTGACCTGAAAGGACCGCTATCATGTCAACCGAATCCGATATCTGGGGTGCTGCGAAAGGCATTCTCGGCGTGGTGGCGCCAATGCTGGCAACTGCCGTTGGTGGCCCGCTGGCCGGCACTGCGACGCGCGCGATCATGTCCGCGCTGGGCCTGAGTGGCGACACCACGGCAGAGGCGACGGCCCTGGCGGTGCAGAACGCCACGCCGGACCAGATCGCCGCGTTGAAAAAAGCCGACAACGACTTCCGTGTGCAGATGCGCCAACTCGGCATTGCGGAGGAGCAACTCGCGTTTCAGGACATTGCCTCCGCGCGGCAGCGTCAGGTTGGCGTGAAGGACAGCACGCCGGCAGTGCTGGCCTATGCGCTCACGGTCGGATTTTTCGGCCTGCTCGCGCTCATGGCATTTCGTGACATGCCGGCCGGCAATTCGGCGCTGCTCAACGTCATGTTAGGCGGCCTCGGCACGGCATGGG
>Ga0214219_1000200_pt1 | contig 28833 bp, 17 predicted proteins | sample TroBogypolimnion_26_FD_153057 | JGI IMG/M metagenome (GOLD analysis project Ga0214219, IMG submission 153057) | Freshwater microbial communities from Trout Bog Lake, WI - 25JUL2007 hypolimnion | ecosystem: Environmental > Aquatic > Freshwater > Lake > Hypolimnion/Profundal zone | place: Trout... | reverse complement strand
GTTTGGGGTGCAGCCGATCCCAAACGCGGGTTCCAAAAATTTGCACCCGAGGCGCTGCACCCAAAAACAGTTGTTTCAGGAGGCATCCTTGCCAATGAATGTGAAGAGTTGCTTCGGTCGTTTTTTGAAGCACGGCGCTGACTGGGAAGGACTAGTAAGACGGGGAAGACCTGAAAGAAGAGGGGGAGACGATGGGACTGTAGGACTATAAGACTGTAGGACTATATTTTGGGGAGAGTGGTCACTGAGCGGAGCCGAAGGGCCGAAGAATCCATCTAACTCCTTTGCATTTTTGTATGAACTCCCACAAAATTTCTCCCGGATTTTTTCTTTTTCTCCCCAAAATGGGGTAACTTGTTTACTGAATTCTGATTGGTTCAGCAAACTTGATTTTCCCTTGCCCACTACAGAAAGAATTGCCTTCCACCAGACTATCGCATCGTTTTGATGCCGGGAACAACTCATTGAACTGAAAAGGAATCTCCACCAATTTTTCTACCGGAATATTGGCTGCCGAAATGGATCATTTCTGGCGGCAGTTGAGCTATTGTCCCAATTTGTAACACCATGTCAGGCCCTATCCTCCGAAGCATCTTGCTGTTTCTCCTGCTGGAAATTGCTTGCGAGCAGACCTTTCCTGCGGCCGTGGCAGGATCTGTCTTGACCGAAAATCCCCGACAGGACACTCCGGGCACATTGATCATTTCTGTTCAGCCGGCAGATCAAACCGATTGCAAGGGAAACAAGGTAACCTACTCGGTCGTGGCCAAAGGGGGAAGTATCCTGCACTACCTCTGGAAGAGAAAACGACCAACTGATGCAGCTTTCGCATCTTTTAGCGCGGCAGATTCGACCAAGTTAGCGGTCTACAACATCGGAACCGGGACCGAAGCACCCGATGGAACCCTTTATCAGGTGACAGTTGCCGATCAATCGGGGACGGTCACCTCCAGACAGGCTCTGCTCACTGTTAACCAGATCACCGGCATTGCTCCCGTTGGAATTGCCACTTTTACTGTCAATGAGGGCGAAAACCTGAGTTTCAACGTTCTTACCTCGGGAAATCCACCTTCCACTTTCCAGTGGATCAAGAAATTCGGTTCAAGTGACTGGAGGGATCTGACGGATAATTCCACCATTTCAGGTAGCAGAAGTGTGCAGCTCACCTTCACCAAAATTGCCCTATCTGATTCGGGGGTTTACAAAGTCAGGGTCACCTTTCCGACCATGAACGGGGATCAATGCACGGAAACCTCCTCTATCACCAGAACCATCCATGTGAAACCCATCGTGGACCTTATCCCTCCCTTCTTCGTCAACCTGGAGGACACGACCGAAACCTTTTGCCCGGATGGATTGGAAATGGCAGAATGGAACGAATCACTGCAAGATATCCTGCCCGAAAGGATAAAATATTACAGAATTCACAAGTTTAGCCCGCAATTTGATCTTTCCGTCTCACATTTTAGCGACAATGTCACGCCGCAGGCGGATCTGGTACTTCACTGGGGAATTTTTCAGGCAGATGCACCCTTTGATCCGGTATCGGACAGTGCTGGAAACCAGCTCAGCGATACCAAAGGTCAAATCTCCCATCACGTTGAGGACATTGATCTGGAAAGTTATTCATCGGGAAGCAGGAGCTACAGAATAATTTTCTGGTTGGAGGATCGGGCGGGAAATCTTACCCCGGAGAGTCTCCGGCACAGGATCACGGTTACCATCCCCTTGCGTCCGGAGATTGCCAAACTTTTCTAAAGGACCATTCGGGTCTTGCGAAATATTTTATCTGCTTGATATATAGCTATTTATTATTAATCTTAAACTCTTAAAAATGAAAAATTCTGTTTGCCTACCGGGAAGGATGAGTCCTTCTCTTTCCCTTTCCCTGCTTCTTGTTCTCCTTGGCGGGAGTTTTCTTCCACTCTCCGGTCAGACCATTCCAAGGATTCCAGCCTGCCCGGATAATCCATTGCATCCAATGGCAGGAAAATCTTACAACTACGCTGTGACCATTCCGGCACCTTACACCACACCTCAGAGCTATGACTGGTATGTCACCGACAATCCGGCTTTCATAGCAGGTTCGACGCTGATCACAACCGGCATCGTTCCAAATACCAAAGAGTACATCGATGCGGGCAGCGGCTACCACGATCCCGCAACAGGGACCAGTTCAATCACCATCAAATGGACCGGAAAGGCAGTCAGCCATGCAAAAACGCAGCCCTATTTTCTGGTAATTTCCTACAAAGGGACCAATGGTACCCTCTGTGAAGCCATGAATTTAAGAGCCTACAAAGTCGAACCATTTAATGCCTTTACGCTTGATCTGACCAACGTAAGTGGAACTACTGATCTCGGACTGGACGGATCAAATCAGGCGGTAGTGAATCATCTGTGCGCCCAGGATATTACTTCTGTCAGTTACGACGGAACAAAGATGATGTATGACTATGGAGACAATGTGCTAATTTTTAAGGTTGTCGCCGCAAATTTCACCGGCGGCTGGACCCCTTCCGTGAAAATATCAGGGCTGGTTGGAAATCAATCGGTTGGATCAGTTGAATGGTCGTCATCCACTACTTTTACAGGAATCAATCCTTTTGCGAAAAATGGGGAGATTTGGACTCCCGGGAATAAAGTTCCGGCACCCTTGGATAACCTGACAGCCGATGGTGAACCGATCTACCTGAAGGTGACCATCCACAACCACGATTATGAAGGTCTCACAGACACGCCAATTACCCTGGCCGTAAATGGGGTGACTGACGATGGGGATGAAGATGTTCATTATGCGGATTGCCTGACTGATGGTTATGCAAACGATGTGGCCACCCAAATTATATTGGCGCGGCCGACCATTACCAGCAATACCGGAACTCCGGTTCAGGGTTTTCTTCCATAACAGGAAGTTTCAATCAGATGGATGTGCATGATTAATCCGTTTTGCCGTTTAAGCCAGGTATGGACACCCATGCTTTTGTTCTGCGTGCAGGGATTTACACAAACCGGGAACTTCTATTATGTTGGGGATGCGAGTCAGTTTGCGGTAAAACCCGTGCAAGGAGTCTCCTATATCTGGAAGGTACAAGAGAATCCCGACCAGAACGAGGAAGCAGAAGCGGATGGGATCACTTTTCTTTCAGCAAGATGCACTCCAACTGTATCAATCAGATGGGAGAAAGAAGGAACTTTTTTTGTCAAAGTTAGCGGGTACAATCAGGTTGGATGCTCCAACAGCAAGGTCTTTGCCGCACTCGTAAAAGGTGAGCATTTTCCAGAAGCAGTTGATGACTATGCCACCGATGATTGGTTAAAAAGTATCAGGTTGAACGTTCTGGACAATGATCGTGATGCAAAAGGTGATCTTGACCCGGCCACGCTAAAAGTGATAACCTCTCCGAAATTTGGAAAAATTTCTGCAGACCGCAACGGGACGCTGGTCTATGACCCTATGGTGAAACACGCAGCCGTCGACAGGTTTTACTACAAGATTTGTGATGCCTGCAACCAATGTGACTCTGCCCAGGTGACCATCGAGCTCAGCGATCCTCCTCTATTCCTGCCGGAGGGCTTTTCACCCAATGGGGATGGGATCAATGATACATTTGTGATTGGCGGATTGGCGGCTTACGCCAAATCCATCCTGACTGTTTTCAGTCGGGATGGGATGGTTGTTTACCACAACGATTCCTATCAAAACGACTGGAATGGAGTTCCCAACCAACAGGGATTCAATTTGCGACCCCTTGCTCCGGGAACCTTTTACTATTTGCTAATTCCCGGAGGAACAAACAGAGTCATCAAAGGCTTCCTCTACATAGCCAAATAATTCCTTCCTCAATAGGTCAGATAGACAAAACCCTTGATGTAGCGACTCGTTCCACCCAAATGCAATACATAGTAGTAAGTCCCGGTAGGCAACAAAACTCCATCCGATAAAGAGGAATTCTGGGCACGACCAGCCCAGTCGTTAGTGTAGTCAAGGGATTTGTATATCAACTGCCCGGAACGTGTATAGATCATGAGGCTTGAATTTTGGAAATTTTCCAACCCACGGATGATGAAAGTTTCGTTGTGTCCATCCCCATTCACGGATATCGCTTCCGGAATCCACACGGGTCCGTCAAAAATTTCAACGGTCACCTGGGCACTCCCGCAAATGTTGGCTGAGTCACAAATTTGATAGGTAAATTGGTCCACAACGGCCTTGTGGGTGTTTGGCGTATAGATGACGGTACCATCCGGACCAATCCTTGTCGTGCCATAGTTTGGTCTTTTGGTAACCGTAAGGGTGTTTTTGTCAATGTCATTTCTGGAATCATAGTCGTTGTTTAAAACATGAATGTGGATGGAGTCCAGCCAGGAGGTCCTCACGTAATCAGCATTGACGGCCAAATCGTTCTGTTCAAAAGGAAATTGGAAAATTTTAAGTGATTTGCATCCGAATGCATCCGTTACCTCCAGCGAATACAGACCGGCTCCCCGGATCAGTACCTGTGATTTATTCGTATCCCCTATAATTTCTCCCTTTGTTGCATTCCATTGGTACTTGAGACCCTGGCCTGTGGAGGCACTGCCATCTATCAACATGGAACCATCCTTGTTTGGATTTGTCGGATAGACGATTCCCACGACGGGTGGAGATACGAAAGTAACTTTTATCGTGTCCATGGCTGCGGCACCAAATTTATCCGTGACGGTCAATTTGATCCTGATGCTCAAAGGAAGATCCCCTGCATAGGTTGGCGACAGGGAGAGGCTAACGGTTACGCCATTGTTGGGAAGGAGTACTCCCCCCTGATCCAGCATATCCCAATGATAGGATAGTTCATCGCCCGTCGATTGTGAGGCATCCAAAATCAGGGTACTGCAGATGCCGGTTGCTGTATCTCTTCCGGCAACTGCCTGAATGGCCGGAGACAATACCTTAACATGTCCAACTTTCATGTTCTTGCATCCCTTCTGGTTGAAAACAGTGACTGTGAAATAAAAGTCTCCCTGCTTTTTCCACAATGCCTGTAATGCTGGCAAGTTTGAACCTGAATTATATTCCACCTCATCGGAAGTGGCCAGATCCTCTGTCCTGAAAGTTGGCTTATTAAAAATCCTCCAGGCATAAGTATCTCCCGCTCCAGGCAGGACCGCAAGGCTCTTCCATTGCCCCGCAAAAACCGCAATACTACCCTGTGCAGCGGAATATTCCGCAACAAACAGGACTGGCAGCAAGACCAGCACTGCAAATTTACACCAGGTGTAAAATTTCATCAATTAGACATATATCATTTTAATTATGAGAATCTTAATCATAATTCAACGATAAAAATTAATACAGTGAACCGCGTCCCCTGTCCGTCACAGGGACTTCAATCCAATGAATTTAATTGACATAATGGACGAGTATGCTTCATGCAGAATCGGCAACAGGACAGGTGAAATCCATCCGGCCTGGAAGGTTGCCCTCTCTTCAGACGGATAAATTGGACGCTCCTTTTTTGCAGTAATGAACTACCATGACTTTTTTCCAATTTTCTGGCAATTGTCAGGTACTATTTGGCGAAAGTTCATCTTTAAGGAACTTTTATCCACTCAAAATGAATACACCTAACACTTCCATGCAAAGTGAGTCTTTGCCATGCAATTCAGATCCCCGTTTATTCACACGAATAACAGGGATATTGATCTCCGTTGAAGAGAAAAATTCCTAGGGCAATGTTTGGGTCACAAATGCTCCGGTAGCCGGATCGCTGGTAACAGTCGGACGCATGTTGAGCGTTTGTGTAGCCACGTCTTCGTAAGGAGTTGCCGGAGCCGCACAGGTTGCATTGTCTATGTCTGCATCACCTGCAGCGTTAACTGCCTCAACGGCCAGGGAGACATTGTCGTCGGTGAGACCTTCGTAAAGACCATTCGTAACCGTTACCCGGACATAGACTGAAACACCAAGAGAGGTGTTGGCTACATTGGTGGTAACTGCAGTGCCTGCAAAATCCAGAACAGAACCTGTTGTCGCATTTTGTGCGGCACCCAGTGCATTGAATCCTCCCGAGAAAGTTTTGTCAACTGTCCACTCAACCAGTGCCGTCTGGCCGGTTTTCAACCCGGATAGTTTAAACGATGGTGTGAAGGAACCGGTAAAATTGGCTGCAACCACTTCAAAATAGAGTTTATTTACTCCATAATCGTAGACCATATTGGGTGCAACAAATTTCGCAGAAGCTATGTCGGCATAGCATTGTGAATCATTTGCACCATATGCGAGGGGAGTTAAACCATTGCTTTTGATGTTGAGTATATCCACTGTAAAAGCATTCTTCGGCAAAATCTGAAAGACCTTCATGTTGTTTGAACAGGTAGGACCTTTGTATTCCAGCACCATAAACAGCGGATTGGCTGTTGCATCCACCCCTTTTAGTCCGCCTGAAGTCCAGGTGACATTTGTTTTTGTGGGAGAAGCTGCTCCGGCTCCGGCAGTGCGGTAGTTGGTGGCTCCGGTTTGGATCGTCGTACCATCAGCTTGAATTTCAACGGCTGTTCTTGCTCCTGCCGTGACAAACGTAGTTGACTTTGTTGCATACCAATAGGTATTTCCGCCGGCAGGATTGAGAATGGCGGAATAATCATACGGCTTACCTGCAATAGGATGCAATGGATCATCCGTACAGGTTGTAGGCTGGGGCGCAGATCCGGTAACAGCAGTTTGACCAAGCGCAGAAGTGGCAACCATCCCGGTTACCAAAACCAAAAGAATCAATTGTTTCATGATAAAAAAAATTAAGGGAGAAAAAAATTTGATAATAAAATGGATTTTAAGGTCACTTTTAAATTTTTCCAGTGAACCGAATTTTAGCATAACGATTCAATTTCTCTGTTTTTGTGAGTGGTTTTGTGCATAACTTAAAATTTTTGTGTTGGTATCAATCGTTTGAATTAAAGGGCTGGATTGCAGGGAAAGAGCGGGTCTGGGATGTATGGTAACAGGTACCGCCCAGTGAGTCGATTCATTGCCGGAACTGTCAACCAACCAATAGGTGATGGTGTGGATTACATCCGAAAATGTTGCACCGTCTCCGGGAAATAGTATATCAGAGGAGTAAAGCGAAGGTTCTCCGGTTCCGGAAATCGATGGTTGAGGAGTTGTCACAGAAAAATCTACTCTCCAGTGCAATATCAACTGATTGGAAGGTGTGCAATTATCGGCAAATCCGGCGGGATCCAGATCGAGTGCAGTACTCCCCTTTTTGAAAAGAAAATAGTCTGGCGTTGGATTGATTTTAAGTAAATTGGATACAATCGCTGCAGAGATAAGATTTTCGACACAAAATCCGAAAGAGGAGGGGTTAGGCAATACCGGCGGAGTCAGGTCAGCCACAACAATTTGTTGTGTGCAACTGCTTTTGTTGTTGGCATAATCCGTAGCCGTAAAAGTACGTTGAATGACCACAGGATGTGCACCCGACTTACTATCCTGATAGGTGAAGGAAGAGAGTCCGCAGTTGTCGGAGGCGGTTCCTCCGGCTACCAGAAACTGGGCATAGGAAATGGTTGTCGCCGTTGCGGAGTATGGAAGTACTGACAATGCCGTTTCGTCACATCCTGGTAAATTGAGGGAAGCCGGACAGCCAAGAACTGGGGGTATCAGATCCTGGATGAGTACCGACCTTGTAATCGTTGAATCGCATCCACTTACAGAATTGGCGGCAGTCAGGGTAATAAAACCATTGCCAGTAGTGGTCCATTGGATGTTAACAGTATCCTTGATGGCCGATCCAACTATATTTCCGCCTGTGACACTCCAATTATTGACCACATTTGTTTGCGAAGTTGTCCAATATTTCCCCAGAAAGGCCGGGCATATCGTCCCCAGACCATTCAGGGAGGAAATGGAGGGAACAGGCGTTGGATTAATTACCGCATTGGTCGAGCTGATAACGGGGTCGCATCCATATCCGTCGGTGACTGACAACGTATAAAGACCTGAATAGGCCACGGAAATGTTGGGAATCACAGGATCTTTCAAGGCAGATGTAAATCCGTTGGGTCCTGTCCACGAAAAGGTGATCGGAGCTCTTCCTCCGGAAATATTGGCTTTCAAATACATTGTATTTCCCGAACAAATTGAAGCAGATGGATTAACAATTGGGGAAATGGAAAAAGGGATTGGTGATAGTGTCCCAAAAGAGACGTCATCCAATCCAAAATCATTGCCACCCAGAGCCGTTTGCAAATCCACGATCTGGATCACCGCTGAGGTAGCCGCACCACTGTTCCAGTTTCCATAAAATCGTTGCCAGTTGTAGGGTGGGTTGTTGTTGGCAGCCCTTGCTGCGAGTGGTGCCGTTGTTCCCACAAGGGAACCGTTGACATTGAATTGCAGGTTGGCATAGGGCGCAACGGAATTCAAACTGATGGCCCAGGCCGAAAAATAGTAATCCGTATTGGGCAATACGGTGACTGTCTCCTGCCAAACCACCACACCCGCTGATCCAATTCCGTTCACAATCAGAAAATTCCCGGAATTTGTAGTATGGTCACGTCCCCAAAAGTTGTTGTGATAATAGTTTGGATCCGTCCCGACGGCATAAAGGCCTTCAGGGAGGAGACCATTGGCTGCGGTTGTATAACCATAAGCATTGGTGAATCCACTGTTTCCGGATGAAAAATCTCCATTGGTCACCAATTCCGTTGATACTGGAAGAAAGGCAGATCCGGTACAACCAAACGCATTCGTTGAACTTACACCATAAGTATTCGCTATGTCTGTCAGGATTGGATTGGTGGTCTCCCCGGTCGTCCAGGTATAGGTAGTACCGCCGCTTGCCGTTAATCTGACGTGTCCGGGAACAGCACAATAATTGGGTTGAATGGCAATGACAGGTGCCGGATTTACCACCACGGTTGTGGAGGCAGTCTTGCTGCATCCCGTAGCAGGATCGGTATAGGTGACAGAATAGACTGTAGTTGCAGCGGGTGTGACAGCAGGTGGATTGGAGAGGACTGAACTGAACCCTGAAGGATTTGAGCTCCAGGAGATGACGGGTAGCCCAACCGTAGAGGTTCCGGAAAGCGAAATGTTATCGATGGCCCAGTAACGTGCCCTCGCATCCGAGTAATAGTAAAATCTGATGTATAGTTGGGGTTTGTTAACATAAGCGATCAGATTGACAGATTCGTTGTTGAAAGAATTGGAGGCGCCAATGGTAGAGTTGTAGCTTGCCACCGTGGTCCAGAGTGTACCATCCGTTGAGACTTGAACACTTGCTGATTCATTGGCAGAACCATTGAACCTGAAATAATGCCAAAAACCCAGTGACAGGTTAGTATAGCCCATCGTATTGTATGCCTGCGTTTTCAAAATGGTCTCAGTCTTGGTCCCATTTTGTGATCTGCTGTCTGAAAGGTAGAATTGAGAATTATCGTTGGAATGAAAGGTGAGTCCATTGGTTACATAGCCGTCATTTTGAATCGTCCAGGCCGCATTGGCGGGAGTGCCTCCTGTTGAATTGTTGGTAGCGGTCAGAATGGGTGCGGGTAAACCCGGAGGTGGTGGGATGTTTGAGGAAGAGGTAAGCGTGACGGATCCCCCTGCACAGATGGTATTGATGGAGGCATTCACCGTAACAACTGGTGCAGAATTGATTGTGACCGAAACAGAATTTACGGCCGTGCAGTTATTTGCATCTTTGATGGTTACCACATAGTTTCCGGCAGCGCTGGAAGAAGGACACACCATGGAGGGATTCTGAAGAATGCTTGAAAATGCATTTGGTCCCGTCCAGTTATAGGAATAAGGACCAGTTCCTCCTGAGCCTGTGGCCGTGAGTGCCAATATGCCGTTGCTACAGGCTGGTGTATTCGCTGATGCCACTACTGTCAGCGAAGCTGCCGGTTCAGTAACTGCTACTGGTTGATCAAAAAGGCATCCATTGCTGTCCTTTTCCCGCAATGTATAAGAACCTGCAATCAAGCCTGAAAAACTTCCACTTGCCTGGTAAGTAGCTCCGCCATCCTTGCTGTAGGTATAGCCTGCTGTTCCTCCTATGGCAGCGATCGTGACAATGCCGGAATTGCCACCCTTGCATAAAACATTTGTTTGAGCAGCAATGGAGGCAGTCAGGGGGGCAGCAGGTTCTGCAATTGGAAGTATCCTTGAATCCAGACATCCCACTGCATCTTTCACCACAAACTGGTAGGTTCCGGCCGACAGGGAACCAAAAATTCCGCTTGCCTGATAAGTGACGCCGCCATCCTTGCTATACAAATAACCTGCCGTACCACCGTTTCCGGTTATGGTCACTGCCCCGGTTGAACCTCCACTGCATTTGACATCTGTTTGCGATAAAACAGTCAGAGTAACTGCTGTGGCAGGCTCGGTCAGTGTCACTGACTGATTGACCGTGCATCCGGCTGCATCCCTGACCTTGAGCAGATAGGTTCCGGCCACCAATGAGCCAAATGTTCCGCCGGGCTGATAGGTTACGCCTCCATCAGAACTAAAGGCATAGCCTGGAGTGCCGTTATTTCCGGCGAGGGTCACTCTTCCGTCGTTTCCACCATGGCAGGTAACATTGACCTGTGTGAGGATGGAAGAGGTGAGCATGATGGCTGGCTCGGTTATTGAAACGGATGCATTGGCAAGGATTCCCCCGTCATCCGCAGTGACGGTGTAAGTTCCGGCAACCAAACCTGCAAAAATACCTGTAACGTTTGAGACCGATCCCGGCATCAGCGTGTAGGTAACCGTTCCACCGGATCCGCCTGAAACAGATGAAATGATGGAACCAGAGCCTGAACCCTTGCAGGAAACATTGGTGGCAGTTAAAGTCAGCAGGAAGGTGTTTGCTTCTAAGGGTGCCTGCAGGCACCGGAGAATTGACTCCGATGACGGAACGGGAATCGAACGGGCAGAAGCAATCCCAGAAGTCAGTGCAGGAAAGGAAAAAGAGCAAATTAGAACAAACAGAAAATAGCGAGCGTTGCTGATTGACCTGCTGAACTTTTTACAAAAAACCTGCCACAAACCAAGGACATATGTTCCGATAGAAGGCACATTATCCGGTCCGGCCAGCGACCAGCAAATTTTGTTCGTTTGTTCGTACAACATGAGTCGCATATTTAAGGGAAATACCCAACTACCTTGTTAATACTGTAACAAGTCAAATTGTAACCTGGCAAAAAACTATGTTTTTCCCATTATTATGGTAAATAATTAGTGCTTAAACTTTTAAAAATTTGATTTAACCTCTATTTATAACAATTCAAAACGGGAATTTCCTTATGATAAATCGACCTTTCTTGGAATTGGGCTCCTAACTTTGGATTTCAGGTATAACTATACAGTATGCCGGAATAATTATATGAGATTGAATTGAGTTGTTAATCAAAGTATCCTTCACAGCAACAGCTGATTAGTTGTCAACTTGAATTAATATTATTGTTTAATGCTATTTCAATTTAAATCAAATACAAATTGCATGGGAGGCAAAAAAAAATGCACGAGTAACTCGTGCATTTCCCAAGGTAAAGCGGGATAAATGGCTATTTCTTGGTTTGGTAAAGATCCTCGATTTTAACCACTTCAACAGCGGTAGAATCTTTAAGTGTTTTGGATATTAGTCCATAAGGTGCCACGATGACTTCATCCCCCACGGCTATGCCGCCTGAAAGCTCGATGCGTGTATTGTCCTGAATTCCTGTCTTTACCAATTTCTTCCAGGCCATTTTATTCTTGACAACAAAAACAACCTCTTGCTGTACAGGTTCAACGGGAGCAACCTCCTTGGAATTTGTATCTTCGGTTCCCTCTTTTTCCATTTGGTCTTTTGCTTTTTTGATTGTCCCATCAGCTCCGCGGGTAGTTACTGCCTGGATGGGAACAGAAATGATGCCTTTGCGTGTATTCGTCTGAATCTCCACCGTAGCTGACATTCCGGGCAAAAATGGATATTTCAGTGAATCCTTTTCTATCAAATCCCTGTAGGATTTAGCAAGCAACAGTATTTTCACATTAAAGTTGGTTACCTGATCAACGGTGGTACCCGTAACATTGGCAGAACTGGCAATCTCTGTGACGATCCCTTTGAACTTCCTTTTCAGATAGGCATCGATTTCAATCATCGCAGTGTCGTTCTTTTGCACTTTCACGATATCATTTTCATTTACCTCTACCCGAACCTCCATGGTGGCCAGGTCGGCAATGGTCATCAGTTCAGTTCCGGCAAACTGGTTGGTCCCAACCACTTTTTCCCCCTTCTCCACATTCAGTTTGGAAACCGTTCCGTCAATGGGTGAGAAAATCTTTGTCTTTGTCAGGTTTGCAGCGGCTTCCCGCACGCTTGATTCCTCGCTCTTGACGGAATACCGGCCAGCCTGGACCTCAGAAATGGCCACTTTCCAGGCCGCTTCTGTCGTTTCAAATTCAGATTTTGGAATGGTTTTCTTTTCCAGCAGCTGTTTTGCCCGGTTGTAATTCAGCTCCTTTTCGATCAGTTGTGCCTCCGCCTGGGCCAATCTCGCCTTTTGCGTGTTGAGTGTTGCTTCCATTCTGCTCAGGCTGGACTGATAGATGTCCGGCTTGATCACCACGAGCAGGTCTCCTTTCTTGACCCTGTTGCCCTCTTTCACAGGAAGTTCGATGATTTCACCAGGTACTTCGGGACTTATTTTAACCTCGATCTGGGGTTTTAACTTCCCATTGGCCGTGATGATTTCGGTTATATCGCGAATCTCCACCTTTTCAGTAGCCACCTTTAGGGTAACATCCTTGCCGAACCAGCCATTCTTTTTTCCAACCAGCAGGATCACAATAACCACCAACCCCAGGCCGACAATCCAGGGCAAAAAACTATTTTTCTTTTTCATCAGACTTTGATTAGCTGTTATAATTTATCAAAAACCTCCTCTATCACGTAGATACAGGCTATTTTCTTGACCAAAATGACCTGCTCCGTTCAAAACATGAGGAAAGTTTTAAATGCGATCATAAAATTAGCATAATTTTGTATGAAGATCATCCAATTTTCTGATCTTATTTTCGAAATCATTAAAAAACATTCAGTTATGTACGGAAAGATAAAAGAGCATCTCCAAAACGAACTTCAATCCATCCGTGAGGCAGGACTCTATAAAAGTGAACGGTTGATTGTCTCTCCACAGGATGCAGTGATACGGCTCTCCTCCGGTCAGGAAGTTTTGAACTTTTGTGCGAACAATTATCTTGGGCTTTCAAATCATCCCGCTTTGATTCAGGCAGCTTCGGACGCTCTTCAGACACACGGGTACGGAATGTCATCTGTCCGTTTTATTTGTGGTACGACTGATCTCCACAAAACACTGGAACAAAGAATAGCAGAATTTTTCGGAACGGAAGATACCATCCTCTATGCCGCCTGCTTCGATGCAAACGGCGGTATTTTTGAACCTCTCTTTTCGGAAGAGGACGCCATCATCTCCGATTCCCTGAACCACGCCTCCATCATCGACGGTGTCCGCCTGAGCAAGGCCAAAAGGTACAGGTACCTCAATGCCGACATGAAGGATCTGGAGGCACAACTGATCCTTGCGAAGGAGGCAAGGTTTAGGATCATTGTCACGGACGGCGTTTTCTCCATGGATGGCAATGTAGCTCCGCTGGACCAGATCAATCTGCTGGCCAAAAAATACGATGCCCTGATTATGGTCGACGAGTGCCACTCGGCAGGAGTTGTAGGCAAAACCGGCCGGGGTGTAACTGAACTTTTCAACATCCGCGGCGAAGTGGACATCATTACTGGAACTCTGGGCAAAGCCTTCGGTGGAGCACTTGGCGGATTTACCACGGGTCGCAGGGAGGTGATTGAACTGCTCAGGCAGAGATCGAGACCCTACCTCTTTTCGAACTCTCTTCCACCGGCAGTAGTCAATGCCGGAATCAAAATGTTTGAGATGATGGCAGAAACTTCAGAACTTCAGGATAAGCTTCATCGGAACACCTCCTTCTTCATTTCCGAAATGGTTGCCGCGGGTTTCGATGTCAAGCCGAGCAAATCGGCCATCTGTGCCGTAATGCTTTACGACGCAAAACTTTCACAGGATTTTGCCGCGCAATTGCTGCAGGAGGGAATCTATGTGATAGGGTTCTACTACCCTGTTGTGCCACAAGGCCAGGCGCGGATCAGGGTGCAACTGTCTGCTGCCCATCAGCCAGCCCATCTCGAAAAAGCACTTCTTGCTTTCAAAAAAGTGGGTAAGTCATTGGATATTATTAAGTAAAAAGTGTCGGTGTGGGCAGCTTATTCAGATTCTTTTCAAGCTGGCTTCACGGGATTTGTGTCTAAATAAAATTAAATTTACCGTTTCTTTTGAAAGGAGGTGATTTCCTTTTTGGCGGTGTGCTTTCATTGCGCACAAAAAACCAGAAGACCCGGATAAAACCGGGAGAGGAGTACCTTAAAAACAAGAAATCTAATGTTGTAGCCAGTTCTCCCCCATCATAGGGAGCCAATTAAAAAAAACACAGACATATGAAAAAGAGCTTGGTGGTTGTATTTGCCTGTATTCTTTTCCTCTCACTTCAGGTGAAGGCAGACGAAGGAATGTGGTTGCCTTCCCTGATCGGGAAGCTGAACATTGAAAAGATGCATTCGATGGGATTGAAATTGAGTGCCGAACAGATTTACAGCATCAACAACTCTAGTCTGAAAGATGCGGTTGTGGCCATGGATTATGGATCCTGTACCGCTGAAATCGTCTCCGCCGATGGTTTGCTGCTTACCAATCACCACTGTGGATTTGGGGAGATTCAAAAACACAGCTCCGTCGAACACGATTACCTCAAGGATGGATTTTGGGCCAAAAACCACGAGGAGGAGTTGCCAAATCCCGGCAAGAGCGTCACTTTCCTGGTAAGAATGGAAGACGTTACAAACCAGGTACTTAAAGGAATTTCAGACACCATGTCCATCTCTACCCGTCAGGAAAAAATGGCCAAAGCCATCTCTGCCATCGAAAAAGAGGCCAAGGGAACCACCAAATACGAAACCAGGGTCAGGCCCTTGTTTGAAGCCAACGTCTTTTATCTTTTCGTAACCGAAACTTTCCGTGACATCCGTCTGGTAGGAACTCCTCCACAGTCGATCGGCAAATTCGGCGGAGAAGCCGACAACTGGATGTGGCCGCGGCACACAGGTGACTTTTCCATGTTCAGGATCTATTGCGCCCCGGATGGTAAACCTGCCAATTATGCCAAGGAGAATGTCCCCTATCATCCAAAACATCACCTGCCCATCTCTTTAAAGGGAGTTCAGATGAACGATTTTACCATGATTCTGGGCTATCCCGGCAGGACCAACCGCTACCTCACCTCTTTTGGACTGAAGAATACGATGGACATCGTCAACAACATCCGAATAAAGGCCAGGGCTGCCAAATTGGACATCATCAAGGAGTACATGGCCAAAGGTGACAAAAACAGAATTCAGTATGCCTCCAAATTTGCAGGAAGTTCCAACTACTACAAATATTCGATTGGCCAAAACATGGGTCTGACTGCCCTCAACGTTATTGACAAAAAACTGGCCATTGAGAAGGAATTTACTGCCTGGGTAAACAGCGACCCAGCCAGAAAGGCGAAATACGGGGAGGCGCTGAACAGCATCGCAAAATCCTATCAGTCGGTTGACGACAAAGTCGCCATGGAATATTCGCGGGAAGCACTTTTGGGTGGTCCCGAAGTTTTCAGGTTCTCCATGGGCATTGGCTCCCTTTACGAAGAATTAAAAGGAAACGACAAGGCAAAAATCAAGTCAGCAGCCGACAAATTCAAGGCATCCATCGATGAGTTCTACAAGGATTTCGATGCCGCCACAGACCAGAAGATCACGGCAGTCCTTACCAAAATGTATGCTGAAGAGGTTGCTGCAAAATACCAGCCCACCTTTATGGCCGAGATAAAAAACAAATACAGGGGGAATTTTGCCGCCTATGCTGCCCGCATTTACAAGAAAAGCATCTTCCCTGATCAGCAAAGAATGATTGCCTTCCTGAACAATCCATCCAAAAAGATCCTGGACAAGGATCCTGTTTATTCGGTCATGTTATCCATGATGAACGCCATGAAAACAGTAGGGGAGGATTACCGTAAATCTTCTGCAGGACTCGAAAATGGCAGAAAACTTTTTGTGGCGGGATTGAACGAAATGAACAAGGATAAAAACATCTACCCGGATGCCAACTCCACCATGAGGCTGACCTATGGCAAAGTCGGAGACTACAATCCACGCGACGGTGTGCACTACAACTACTTCACCACCCTGAAAGGATATGCGGAGAAAGGGATTGCCGGAGATGCAGATTTTGATTTTCCGCAGCATCTGATTGATATGTACCACGCCGGGAATTATGGCAGATATGCCGATCAGGACGGAACGCTTCATACCTGCTTCACCACCAACAACGACATCACAGGCGGCAATTCAGGCAGCCCTGTGATGAATGCCAATGGCGAGCTGATCGGCCTTGCTTTCGACGGCAACTGGGAAGCCATGAGTGGAGACATTGCCTACGAGGCAGATCTGCAGAAATGCATCAATGTTGACATTCGTTTTGTCTTGTGGATCATTGACAAGTATGCCGGGGCCAAACACCTGGTCGACGAAATGACCATCGCACAATAATTCCGAAATTGATTGATCCGGCACCATGAAAGAGGAACCGTCACCAACCATCACCATGTTCACGGATGGTTCCTCTTTGGGTAATCCCGGACCAGGGGGATATGGTACGCTCCTGCTGCATGGTCAGCACAAAAAGGAGTTATCTGCCGGATTCCGCCTCACCACCAACAACAGGATGGAGCTAATGGCTGTCATCGTCGGGTTGGAGGCATTGAAACATAAAAATAGTCAGGTAACCGTCTTTACAGATTCAAGGTATGTAGTCGATGCCGTTGAAAAAGGCTGGTTGCTCAACTGGATCAAAAACAGATTCAAAGGGAAGAAAAACAGTGATCTTTGGATGCGCTTTTGGGAAATATATCAGCTTCACACGGTAAAGTTTGTCTGGGTCAAGGGGCATGCCTCCATCCCGGGCAATGAGCGGTGTGACAAGCTGGCCGTTGCAGCCGCCAATGGGCTGAATCTTTCAGAAGACACGGGTTTTCATCAGGAAAAATCTGCGTTAAACTAATTAGTCAGGGATAGTTCCTAATATTTAACCGTCACAAACGATGATGCGTTTGCTTTACAATGCAGGAATTCAGGTATACCGGTTTTTGATCTGGGTGGTTTCGTGCAGGAATCCCAAGGCAAAAAAATGGCTTGCAGGCAGAAGAAACCTGTTTGAAAGGCTGCAAAAAGAGGTGGGGTCGGACGATGAGAAGCTACTCTGGTTCCACGTTTCATCTCTGGGTGAGTTTGAACAGGCCAGACCGGTTATCGAAGGGGTAAAAAAATATTTTCCGGGATACCGGATCTTACTTACCTTTTTCTCCCCTTCCGGTTACGAACTTCGAAAAGATTATCCGCTGGCCGATTATGTCTGCTACCTTCCCCTGGACACTCCCAGCAATGCAAAAAGATTCCTTGACATCGTGAAGCCTGACAAGGTATTCTTTGTTAAATATGAGTTCTGGTTCAATTTTTTAACGGAGCTGAAGAGGCGGGAGATACCCACTTACCTCTTTTCTGCCATCTTCCGGCCTTCGCAGTTTTTCTTCAAACCCTGGGGGAAATGGTTCAGAAAAGCCTTCAATGCCTACACCCACATCTTTGTGCAAAACAAAAGTTCATGGGATATTCTGGTCAAATTTAAATTTGAAAATGTTTCCATCAACGGAGATACCCGGCTTGACAGGGTTGCACAGATTGCCAGGGCCTCCGCCGATCTGCCCAAAGTGGAAAAATTTTGTCATGGCAGGCAGGTCATCGTAGCCGGCAGCACCTGGCCCGAAGACGAAAGCCTGTTTTTGGAATATGTGAACAACTGCAGCCACAACATCAAGTTTGTCGTGGCTCCGCACGAAGTCAACGAAAAGTCTCTGGAGCGGATTATTACCCTGCTGAAAAGATCCTATGTTCGCTATTCAGCCGATTCAACGGCGCAAGAACTTGAAAAGGCAGATGTGTTGATTGTTGATGGATACGGCTATCTTGTTTCAGTGTACAGGTATGCAAAAATAGCCTATATCGGGGGAGGATTTACCACCGGAATCCACTCCATTCTCGAACCGGCCGTTTACGGAATGCCAGTTGTTTTTGGCCCGGACTACCACAAGTTTCACGAGGCGACTGAGATGATCAGGCTGGGTGCCGCCCATACCATCGCCAATTACGATGAGTTAAGCCTGCTTTTTGAAAGTTACCTGACTGACCCTGTCAGGTTGGAAAAAGAGAGCCTTTGTGCCTCACAATACGTTGAAAGTAACCGCGGAGCCACCGAACAGATTGTCCGCTATTTTTTCAAAAATTAGAATTTCCCCGCTCCCCCTTCTCCACTTTCTTTTACGGAAAATTTCACGGAAAATTTTTTTTTGGCAACTTTTTGAGTTGAAAAAAAAATTATCTGTCTGGTTTTATGTCTACTAACACTCGCAAGTTGATAACTTTTCTTTTCATTACGGAAATTAACTGTCCGGAAAAATGACTTTGTGGTTATCTTTACCCTTGAAAAATAGACATACTTCATTCCGGTTATCCAACTGAAATACCTGAATCTTTACTTGTTCGACGAAAAATTAAGCCATGGAAACAAAAGACGTCTCCGCTATGAAAAAAAACAGTGCCTTAAAAAATTACTCCACAGAAGAGGCGTTCGATGCTTCACTCAAATATTTTCAGGGGGATGAACTGGCTGCCAGGGTTTGGGTCAATAAATATGCCCTGAAAGATTCTTATGGAAACCTGTTCGAACTCACTCCCGATGACCTTCACCACAGGTTGGCTTCGGAAATTGCCAGAGTTGAAAAAAAATATCCCAATCCGCTCTCCGAGAAAGAGTTGTTTGAGTTGTTTGAAGCATTTAAATACATCGTACCGCAAGGTGGCCCGATGACCGGGATCGGAAATGACTTTCAGACAGGCTCCCTGTCCAACTGTTTTGTGGTTGGAAATGGTGCCGATTCCTATGGAGGCATCATGATGGTAGATCAGGAACAGGTGCAACTGATGAAACGACGCGGCGGTGTCGGTCATGATCTTTCCCATATCCGTCCCAAAGGTTCACCAGTTAAAAACTCCGCGCTCACCTCTACCGGCATTGTACCATTCATGGAGCGATTTTCAAATTCAACCCGAGAGGTTGCCCAGGATGGCAGGCGAGGCGCACTGATGCTCTCCGTATCCATCAAACATCCCGATTCAGAGCAGTTCATAGATGCAAAGATGGACGAGGGGAAAGTGACGGGTGCCAACGTTTCTGTTAAAATCGACGATGAATTCATGAAGGCGGTCCGAAATGCAACTACCTATCATCAAAAATATCCCATCCACAGCAACGAACCTGTCTATACCAAAGAGACAGACGCAGCTAAACTCTGGCAAAAAATTGTATTCAACGCCTGGAAATCGGCAGAGCCGGGAATCCTTTTCTGGGATACAGTTATCCGGGAATCTGTTCCGGACTGTTACGCCGACCTTGGCTATGGCACCGTTTCCACCAATCCTTGTGGCGAAATTCCACTCTGCCCCTATGACAGTTGCCGCTTGATAGCTATTAATCTGTATTCATATGTAGATCATCCGTTTACAGATCATGCCAGATTTAACTTCCCGCTTTTCAGGTCCCATGTCAGACTCTCCCAGCGCATCATGGATGACATCATCGATCTGGAACTGGAGAAAATAGATGCCATCTACGACAAGATCGTTGCCGATCCCGAATTGGACGAAATCAAACAGGTAGAACTGAATCTGTGGGAAAAAATCAAGGAAAAAGCCATCAATGGCCGCAGAACGGGCATTGGCATCACCGCTGAAGGTGACATGCTCGCCGCCTTGGGCCTGCAGTACGGATCAGAAAACGCCATCGACTTCTCCGTTGAGGTGCACAAAATCGTTGCCCTCGAAGCCTACCGGGGTTCGGTGATGTTGGCCAAGGAACGTGGTGCATTCCCCATCTATGACACCAAGAAAGAGTTGAATAATCCGTACATCAAACGGCTGGCCCTGGCTGATCCCGAACTTTACGAGGAGATGACCAAATTTGGCCGCCGCAACATCGCCCTGCTCACCATCGCACCAACAGGTACAACCAGCCTGATGACCCAGACTACCTCCGGCATTGAACCGGTATTCATGCCCGTCTACAAGAGGAGAAGGAAGGTCAATCCAAACGACAAGGAGGCAAGAATCGACTTCGTCGACGAAATGGGCGACTCATGGGAAGAGTACCTCGTCTTCCACCACAAATTCAAATTGTGGATGGAGATCAACGGATACAAGTCCAACAAGAAATATAGCAACGATGAGATCGACGAGCTCGTCAACAAATCTCCCTATGCCAAAGCCACCTCCAACGACATTGACTGGATGGCCAAGGTCAGGATGCAGGGGCAAATCCAAAAATGGGTCGACCACTCCATCAGCGTCACCATCAACCTGCCCGAGGATGCCACGGAGGAGTTGGTTGGAAAACTCTTCTTCTCGGCCTGGGAAAGCGGATGCAAGGGTGTGACAGTCTACCGCGAAGGCTCCAGGTCCGGCGTTTTGCTCTCTACCAAGGACAAGAAGAAAGAGGGAGTATTCCCGACCAAACGTCCCGAAATTCTGGAAGCCGACATCGTACGCTTTCAAAACAACAAGGAGAAGTGGATTGCCTTCATCGGTTTGATCGATGGAAAACCCTATGAGATCTTCACCGGTTTGGCCGATGATGAAGAGGGTATCCTTCTTCCACGTTCCGTAACCAGCGGCTGGATCATCAAGAACAGGGATGAAAACGGAGTCTCACGCTACGATTTCCAATATGTCAACAACCGTGGTTACAAAACTACCATCGAAGGGTTGTCCTTCAAGTTCAATCCAATTTTCTGGAACTATGCCAAACTGATCTCCAGTGTGCTTAGACACAGCATGCCCATCCAGAAAATCGTTGAACTCATTACCAGTTTGCAGTTCGATGTGGAATCCATCAATACCTGGAAGAACGGTGTGGCACGTGCACTGAAGAAATTCATTCCCAACGGCACCTCCTGTGAGGATGCCAAATGCGAAGGATGTGGTTCGGAAAATGTCATTTATCAGGAAGGCTGCCTCATCTGTACAGATTGCGGTTCCTCCAAATGCGGCTAAGTGTTTTCATAATTTTTAGATAATTATCTCTAGGGGGAGGATCGAAAGGTCTTCCCTTTTTCATTTCCCCGCCCGTCAATCCAGAAAACTGTTTTACTTCTTTGTAAAATATTGGTAGCTGTTTAATCTGCCAAAGTCACGAAAACAGAAAGGATTCAAGAAGAAAAAATCAAATGGACAGGATTCAGCTAATTTTAAACACAGTCAAAATGCAGGCCTCAACGCTGATCAAAAATCGAAACGCAGTCCGGCGATGGGAACCAAACCGATCAGCTTGTAATCCGATTGCGAAATTGCTCCTTTTGCATAACTGAAATTTCGCTTGTATACATTGTGGCGGTTCAGCAGGTTCTGGATGTCCAGAGAAAAGTTAAAGGCAGAATTTTTCCTGTTGATGCGGTAGTTGACTCCGGCGTCCATCCTTTCGAAAGCGGGCAGATGTGAGCCATAAGTTTGCTGCACATTGTAGACGATTCCCTTCTTGACACTGCTCAGGATATAATCGGGAGGTGTATACCGATATCCCCCTCTGGCAATGTTACGCAGATTAAAGCCCAGGCTGTTCTGCTTGTATTTCCCAGCCTTAAACTCTTTCCCTGCCAGAAAATTGAAAACAAAATTGGAATTGTAATAGGTTGAATACCACGTATCGTTGGATGCCCTGTACCTCGAGTCATAGAGGGAGAGCGTTGCCAACAGGTAATAGTTTCGGAAAAAGGATTTGTCAACGGTAAGTTCCACTCCCGTGTTGTCTGAAAGGCCCCGGTTGTTCAGATCATTGTCGGGTAAACCATCCGATATGTTTACCATCGAAAAGGTATTGGAGGCGGAGACACTGACTGGTACATCATACAAGTGCTGGTAATAGCCCTCCAGGGATATTTTAAGTTCGTTTGGAAATGACTTCCGGTATCCGGCCACAAGATGGAACGCTTTTGTTGTCTTCAAATCATTGTTGATCAGCTCCCTGATCTTTCCAACCTTCACCCTGAAATAATAGATGGGGATCGGTTCCTGTCTGGAGTATAAACCGGCACCTACATTAAGCGATTGGTTATCTGGAAGTTGAAAAAGAAGCCCCAGCCTTGGTTCAAAGGTCAATTCCTTGTTCAGGCTAGTATAGGTTGAATGAAGCGCCGGAGTCAGTTCAAAAAAATCAGCGGGTTTGTATTTCCACTGGAAATAGGCTTGCGTATAATAGTTTTGCGCACGCTGATCCACCAGCGTATCAAAGGCAGTACTCGACACTCTTCTGATGCTGAACATATCCGCAAAGGTTCTGTGGTATTCAAAGCCTGCGCGAAATGAACTATTTGCATTTACTTTTCTGTTTACCATCACGGAAGTCCGCAGCACGGGAGATACCATCCAGTCCTGCTTGTTCAGAATATGAACGAAACTGGTATCCATCACACCTTCGTGCCAGTTTTCCGTGGCCCTTGTGAATCCGACGATGGTACGAATGTAGGTTTTGCCATCCCTGAAATTTTTAAGGTGTCTGAGGCCAAAGACGGCAAGTCCATCCTCCTCGAGGAATTCATCGTTGTTAATTCCTTTCAGGATCTCATTTCTGTTGGAGGAGGGGTCGTTCCCTGTTTGGCTCTTTCCGCCGACAGAAAAAAATTCAAGATCGCCCAGTTTCTGTCCGTGAAAATTCATTTTAATGGCCCAGTCCGTTGAACTCGGGATGATGCTCAGGTCCTGGATGCTGATGATGCCATATTTTTTCAGGATATCAAAATTGGCATACCTGAAATTAAAAAGATAAGAGTTGTCCGTTGATTTTCCAAGCGGCCCTTCGGCTGCCGCTTCAGCCCCAACTACACTTAGCTGCACGCCAAACTCCTGTTTGTCTGTATTTCCTTTTCTGAGCCTCAGATCCATTATTCCTGACAAGGCATTTCCATACTCTGCAGGAAAAGCTCCGGTATAAAAATCAAAATCCGCCAGCACATTGGTAGAGATCATGGAGTAGGCCCCCCCATTGCTGCCAACACCATTGGAGAGGTGGTTTGGGTTCGGAATTTCAAGCCCTTCGAGCCTCCAAAGCAATCCGCGGGGAGAGTTGCCCCTGACGACAATTTCATTGCTGGCATCGCTGTTGCCACTGGTGACCCCTGCAAAATTGGCCACCATTCGGAGCGGATCAAAATATCCTCCTGCGAACCTGGCTGCATCCTGGCTTTGTAAAGTCCGGACACTGGAACCACTTGAAGGGGTTAACCACAATTTTTTACCCGCAGAGATCTGCACTTCCGCTGTTTCGAAGGGCTTCGCCTCCATGGTCAGTTCAAGTACCACCTCCTTCCCGGTCCCCACCTGTACATTTTGAATCTTGGATAGGTATCCAAGACGCGAAACGAGCAGGTCCCACCTTCCGCTGGGAATCTTCAGCCTGAAATTTCCATTCTGGTCGGTGAAGGCAGAATAGGCAGAAGCCTGTCCCGTAAATTTCAGGTTAACTTCAGGTATGGGTTGCCGGGATTCCTGATCAAGGATGATGCCCTTTACGGTCTGAAGATAGATTTGTCCATCGAGATTCCGGGACAAAAATAAGAGTACAAAAAAAAGGCAAAGCAGATGCAAATTGCACCCTCTTTGCCCGTATTTGAACGCACTCCTCATGTTGTAGCGAGACTATTCGAGGTAGGTATATCCGTATAATCCTGAACGATAATTAGATAAGAATTCTTTCCCCTCTTCTGCCGAAATAATTCCGGATTTAACGGAGGAGGTAACCCAGGTTTCAACGGTCCGGACCAGTTTTTTGGGATTGTACTGCACATATTCCAGTACCTCTGCAACAGTTTCGCCGTCAATCACCTGATCGATGCTGTACCCCTTTTCATCCACAGACACATGGACGGCATTGGTATCCCCGAAAAGGTTGTGCAGGTCACCCAGGATCTCCTGGTAAGCACCAACCAGAAAGACGCCAATGTAATAGGGTTCCTTCGGTTTGAGTGAGTGTACCGGCAGATTGTATGACTGGCTACGGGCAGAGATAAAATTCTCAATTTTCCCATCCGAGTCACATGTAATATCCTGAATGGTTGCATTCCTATCCGGTTTCTCATCAAGGCGATCCAGCGGGATGATCGGAAATATCTGGTCTATCGCCCATGAATCTGGCAACGACTGGAAGAGGGAGAAATTACAAAAATATTTGTCTGACAACAACTTAGGTAATGACAAGAACTCTTCGGGTACGTGTTTGAGTCCGGTAATCATCTGGATGGTCTCTTTCGCGATGGACCAGAACAATCTTTCAATTTTTGCCCTCGTGGCAATATCCAGCAGTCCGAGGCTGAATCTGTCGAGCGCTTCTTCACGGATTTGCTGCGCATCGTGCCAGGTTTCCAGCATCCTGGGCTGGTTGAGGGTATCCCAGAGGGAATAGAGTTCCCTCAGCAATTCATGGTCATCCGGGCTTACGACTTCTTCCTCTTCCCAAGTTGGAAGTGAAGTGGATTCGAGCACCTCAAAAACCAGTACAGAGTGGTGAGCCGTTAAGGAGCGACCAGATTCAGTGATGATGTTGGGATGTGGAAGCCCGTTTTTTTCGCTCACATCAACCAGTGTGGAAACGACATCGTTGACATACTCCTGGATGCTGTAATTGACACTGCTTTCGCTGGAAGACCTGGTTCCGTCGTAATCGACACCCAAACCGCCGCCAATATCCACGAAATCAATGTGGAAGCCATTCTTGTGCATCTGTACGTAAAACTGGGATGCTTCGCGCATGGCCAGTTTGATGCGTCGTATTTTATTTACCTGGCTTCCAATGTGAAAATGGACCAGGCGAAGACAATCCTTCATCTTGTTTTTATCGAGATAATCAAGCGCCTCGAGCAGTTCACTTGAAGTCAGTCCAAACTTGCTGCCATCGCCACCCGAATCTTCCCATTTCCCGCTGCCTGTACTGGAAAGCTTGATGCGAATGCCCAGGTTGGGTTTTACTTTGAACTGCTTCGCAATTTTGACAATCAGCTTCATCTCGCTCAGCTTTTCGATGACTAGATAGATCTGACGTCCCATCTTCTGCGCGAGCAGGGCAAGTTCGATGTAGTCTTCGTCCTTGTATCCGTTGCAAATAATCAGTGAATCGTTGTCGGTATTTATGGCGATCACTGCATGGAGTTCCGGTTTGGAACCTGCCTCCAGTCCGATGTTGAATTTTTTTCCGTGGGTGACTATTTCCTCCACGACGGGTCTCATTTGATTGACCTTGATCGGATAGATGATATAATTCTGCGCATTATAAACATATTCTTCGGCTGCAATTTTGAAGCAGCTGGCCATTTTCTCGATCCTGCTGTCAAGGATATCAGGAAAACGAAGCAGAACTGGTGTTGAAACATCTCTCAACTGCAACTCTTCAACAAGATCCATCAGATCGACCTCAACAGTGTCCTTGCGTGGTTTAACAACCACGTGACCTTTCTCATTGATGGAGAAATAATTGATTCCCCATCCGTTGATGTTGTAAAGTTCAGCAGAATCTTCAATACGCCATTTTCTCATTTCGGTAACTTCTTTTACGGGTTAAGCTTGGAGCGGATGATTCCGGAATGATCAAATTCCCCAGGGTCTTCCTTCCAAATTTTCAGTACAAAGGTACAAAATATGTTTATTTAAAAGGTGGATGGCGGTTAGCTATTAGCTGTTGGCTATTGCCTGCCTGCAAACAGGTTGCAAAAATTTGGAGACCCGTCAAAATACGACGCTGACAGTGAATAGTCAATGATTAATTTAAATTCCTTCAGGCAAATCGATCAAATCATATCCCTGATTTCTAAGCCGGGGAGTAAAACCTGCCTCCTCGATGCATTTTTGCATTTGTGCGGCATTCATGGTAAAGGATGCCCCGGCAGCTGAGACCACATTCTCCTCGATCATGATCGAGCCCAGGTCATTGGCTCCGGCATGAAGGGCAAGCTGACCCGTCTCTTTCCCAACCGTCAGCCAGGAGGCCTGGATGTTCTCAAAATTGTTCAGCATGATCCTGCTGATGGCAATCATGCGGATGTACTCAACAGGTAGTGTCGGTTTGATTTGGGCACTCTTTCCCAGCGCTGTCCCTTCAGACATAATGGGCCATGGAATGAATGCCTTGAAGCCGGGACTCCCGGCAGGTTTTTGTTCCTGCAGTTCTCTCAGTTTCACCAGGTGTTCCATCCGCTCCAGCGGAGTTTCGATGTGACCGAACATCATGGTGGCAGAGGTAAGCAGGTGAAGCTGATGGGCCTCCTTCATCACATCCAGCCACTCCCGGGCAGATGCTTTTCCAGGTGAAACCTGCTTTCTGACACGGTCGCATAGAATTTCAGCCCCGGCACCCGGCAGACTGTCCAGTCCAGCTTCCATCAGTCTGACAAGAATCTCCCGAAAGGGAAGCCGCTCTTTTCTGGCGATGTGCACCACTTCCGGAGGACCCAGTGCATGCAGTTTAACCCCAGGATATTTCTTCTTCAGATCTCTGAAAAGATCTGTGTAAAATTTCAAACCATAACGGGGGTGCATGCCACCCTGCAGCAACAGCTGGGTGCCGCCCAACTTAATCATCTGGTCAATCTTTTGGATATACTCCTCAGGAGTGGTGGTATAGGTCCCCTCCCCGTTGATCTTCCTGTGAAAATTGCAAAAGGTGCATCCGGAGATGCAAATGTTGGTGATGTTGACATTTCTGTCGATCATCCAGGTGACCACCTTTCCAGGTTTATGAAGTTGTCTCAAAGAATTGGCTACCCATATCAGATCCGGAGTGGAGGCTTCCCTTAAAAGCATTTCTCCCTCGGAAGCTGAAAGCGGATCCAGGCTCAGGGCCCGTTTAAAAAGCGATGCAAACATATTTTGTGACTATTGTATTTAACAAAATGACAAAATTTTTGTTAAGTATATGAAAAATGAGGCACAAGAAGTGAAAAAACTGAATGCAATTCAAAGCCCGAAGGAATTGAAGAGAGCAGAAATGGCTGAAACGTCCAGACATCCGATCCTTCCAGCACCGGAAGCAATTTCGTTCTCCGCTGTTATACAATTCATTACAGGAAACATTTGGAAAAATTAACATCTGCCGGATGGTAACCAGGGAATTTTGCTAGGTGTCAATTTTTCGTCATTCCTTTTTTGCTAACCTTGCTTATATTGGGTTAAAGGTAGTAATTTTGAGCCAAAGCCTTTTTGAAGGCAAAAAAACGTAGATTCAAAACCATGATTGTAAAGAAAAGTATTCCTGCAACAGACGCTAATATTTGCATCTTTCTGATAAAGGATGCAGCGGACCTATCCCAAATATCTCTCAGCGAGGCTGAGAGCAGTTATCTTCAGGACAAGCTGAACAATGAGCAACGTATTACCGAGGTGAACCGTTTCTCCAGCAAGTTGCTGATCGTACAAACACCCTCCCTTCCGGAAGAAAATCATCTGATGGAAGTCTGGCGCAGATTGGGAAATGAGGTTGCCCTATGGGCTAAAAAAGAGAAAATCAAATCTGCAGAAGTAATCTCCCTGCTGCAAAGTTCAGGGAAGCTGCTGGCCTTCGTGGAGGGCGTCCTGTTGGGCAGTTATCAATTTTTAAAATATAATTCCAAAGCCGAAAAGGCAAAAACCAGTTTGGAAGAGCTTCTGATCGATGCGGACGAGCTGACGGATAAGCAACTGGAAGAGCTCTCATTGGTTACCGATGCCGTATACAAGGCCAGAGATTTGGTCAATGAACCCGTTATCAGCCTGGATGCAGGGACATTGGCCTCTGTTTTTCAGCAAATGAGCCTTGATGCAGGGATGCAGAGTGAAATTCTTGGCAAAGAACAGATTGAAGCACTCGGCATGGGTGGATTGCTGGCAGTTAACAAGGGGAGTTTGGATCCGCCTACATTTTCCGTTTTGGAATGGAAGCCGGAAGAGGCAGTTAATGCCCAGCCAATTGTTTTGGTGGGCAAAGGAGTCGTTTTTGACACCGGTGGATTGAGCCTGAAGCCCACTGCCAAATCGATGGACTACATGAAATGTGACATGGCCGGTGGGTCTGCTGTTGCATCTGCCCTTTACGCTGCCGCCAAAAATAAGCTTCCGCTCCATCTCATTGCCCTGGTACCTGCTACCGACAACCGGCCCGGTGGGAATGCCATCACTCCTGGTGACGTCATCACCATTTCGAACGGGGCAACCGTAGAGGTGCTGAATACGGATGCCGAAGGAAGGCTGATACTGGCTGATGCCCTCTGCTACGCAAAAAGATACGACCCGATGCTGGTCATTGACCTGGCAACACTGACAGGTTCAGCAGCCATGACTCTGGGTATCCACGGCATAGCAGCAATGGGCAGCAAATGCCGGGAATTGTTCGAACTACTCAAGGCTTCCGGCGAAAGAGTCAATGAACGTCTGGTGGAACTTCCCCTTTGGGAGGAGTACGACGAATTGATCAAATCGAACATTGCAGACATGAAAAACATTGGAGGAAGTGAGGCCGGTGCCATATCCGCGGGTAAATTCCTGCAACGGTTTACTGATTATCCCTGGATTCACCTCGATATCGCTGGGCCTGCCTTCCTGCACA
>Ga0214219_1000194_pt1 | contig 29895 bp, 51 predicted proteins | sample TroBogypolimnion_26_FD_153057 | JGI IMG/M metagenome (GOLD analysis project Ga0214219, IMG submission 153057) | Freshwater microbial communities from Trout Bog Lake, WI - 25JUL2007 hypolimnion | ecosystem: Environmental > Aquatic > Freshwater > Lake > Hypolimnion/Profundal zone | place: Trout... | reverse complement strand
GACGCTCAAGACCGGATTTCATGTCGTTCCGGGTAATCGACCAACCAAGACGTACAACCCACGGTTCTTTGTCCAGTTCATTATATCCAAAGATATGATGCGCTGCGATAAGGGGGAGCGTGACAGCAACCTTTGAGGGAAACTTAAAAAGTTCCCCGTCAAACATGTCTTCAAAGTCTTCCTTTGAAGTATTGGTCACTGTCACTTCGCTCATCTTATCCCCGTTTAGAACCTGACAACATCGCCGTAGACACGGATTTCAGCGGTGTTGCTGTTACCGGCAACCACATTCACGTTCACATAAAGAGCGCTGGTGGTGTTACCGTTGACAACAACATTACCGCCAGCAACCGTCATGTCCTGGAAGGTGTTGACGCCCGTAATGCTAGACAGCGCGGCGTTGGAAACAATCGCGTTGGAAGCATTTCCGTCGTTAGACGTAGTGATTGAAACGTAAGTCGAAGACATGCTCCCGGACGGGTTCATGACCGAAACGCGGCGGATAATCACGGCACCCGAAGCACCAGCGGTGGTGCTGTTGGTCAGACCGCCACTAAGCAGCGGAATGGTCACAACAGCATTACCGGCGGTGTTCAGCGGGGTAGCCGAAGCAATGCCAATACGCGCCTGGCCAAAACTGTCCAGGTAAAATTGACTGACTGAATCTACGTTAGCCATTGGCTACCTCCTAGCTGGTGAAGGTGCCGCTGGCTGCCTGACCACCGTTCACCGTTACTAGAACCAGCGTACCGTTGGTCGTGGTGTTGGCGTACATATTGACGCCATCCGAAACCAGCAAACTAGCCGAATTGGCCGCAACGATGGTGACGTTAGACGCGCCACCCAGGTTGCCCAAGACCGTGCAGTTAGCAGGGGTATTGGCGTAATAGGTTCCAGCCGGGATCACGATGTTGGCGTTCGCGCCAGCCGTATTCACGGTGATGTTGGCGTTCTGCCAATACGCACCAGCCGTGTTGGTGGTGCTATTGGAACCGGCCAGCAGGATTTTATTTAGTGCTAGAGACATCCGGTCCTCCCTTAAATGCTAAGGCTGTTGTAGTTGGTGACTTTGGTCATGGACTTCGGCTTGGTCGAAACCAATTCCGCAATCATCAGGACCGCACCAACGTAACCAATCTGCCAGTTGGGCAGAGTGGACTCAAAGCCGGTAAACACAAACGAACCCTGATCGTGGATGTACAGGGACATGTAGTTGGTGTTCAGCAGGTACAGGGTGCCTTCGGGGCAGTAGGGGTCCGGGTAAATCGGAACGCCCGCCACCATGAGGGCGCGGAACGCCGCCTGGGGACCGTTGGCATCACCGTCAAAGCCGGAGCCGGGGGTGATGACATACTGTTCCTGGCCAACATAGTCCTGCGCCAGCAGGGTCCAGGTGCCAAAGCCGCAGACGCCAAAGGTCGGCACTTCAGCGCCGTTCTTCACGGTGCCGCTGATGTACTGAAGGACGTTCTGACGGGTCGGGTTGACGTTACCGGCGTTGTACTGCTTGGACTTCCACCAGGCATACGTCGAACGGTTGATGTTACCGTAGGTCGCCGTGCCAGTACCATCGTCCACCGCAGCGGGCAGACCAATGAACTGCTGGTTGTTGGTCGTGTTGGTGTACAGCGAGGTCGCCATAGCATCCATCATGCAGTTGGTCGCATCGTTCATACGGGCTTCGATCAGCGGGATAACCGCGTAATCTTGCTGCACAGCGCCTTCCATACCCAGGAAGGGGACCGGGGCAATCATTAGCTTCAGGTTAAACTCAGCATTGTAAGCGCCCTGCTGAACGGACGGCTGGCTAAACGAGCCGCTGTAGTCCGACCACTGAGCGTTCACAAACTGGGCACCCTGAACAGGGGCGGTCACGGAGGACACACCGCCGGAGGCAGACTGCGAGTTAGCGATAAGAGCCGCAAGAAGCGGCGTCGAGTTGTAGATCTGGACAACCATCTTTGGAATAAACGCACGCCGGGTGACGTAGGTAAGTTCCGTATACTGCTGTGTGCCAGATGCGGGTAGTATACCACCACCAATCGGCATGTTTTATTCTCCTAAAGGTTCCTATCCCCTAAAAACATTAAAACCCAACGATCTTCGGATTCTTCCGAAGTTCCGTCAGGGCCTTCGCTGCTTCATCCCGTGCCGCCGTAACCGGATTCTTCCAGTACGGGTTCAAATCTCTGCGCGTATTGGGATCAAATACGTTCCGGTTGTAAGTCGGCGGCGTGGGTGTGGCAGACTGAGACATCCACTTGTGGTATTCCGCAGCCGTGTCATGGCTGGTGATACCCTTCTCAAGCATCAGCTTTTCAATGGCGGTCACGTCTTCATCGTCCTTGGCCAAGCCCTTTTCCTTGAGAGACCGGCGGCGACGTTCCAGTTCAGCCCGCATGTCCTTTTCAGCCAGCTTGGCTTCAAGTGCGGCCAACTTGGCATCCGAGGTGTTTGTTACCTGGTTCATCCGCTCATCCAGGTCCAGTTCAGGAACCGGCATGTTCGGACGCCTCATCTTGGCAAGACGCAAAAATTCCTTGCGAGTTTCCGGGCTATCGGAAAGTTCACGCGCCAGAAGCGCCAGTTCGTCGCGGGCGTCAGAGCCCAAGTCTTCGAGAGTGGCCATAATCCCCTACCTTCCTCAGATGACTTTCTTGGTGTCACCAGGCTTCGAAAGCTGCTGGTACTTGCTGCGCGGGCCGGTCTTGGTCGCGCCGTTCAGGCCACCAAATTCCGCATAGCGCGGCGTATTGACGATCTGGCCGTTCTGCTGCTTGTTGTCAGTGGGACGGCGGGGCTGCGAAGCGCCACGCGGCTTAAAGAGTTCCATGTTACCTCACATCGGCGGTGCGCCGGGAATCCCCCCCGGCATAGGTCCACCGGGCATTCCTCCCGGCATAGGTGCGCCACCCGGAGAAGGCGGCGGAATAACTGGCTTGGGGGGCGTCGAAGGACGCGGGCCGAGAACGGCGGCAACTTCCGGGGTGACGTTTCCGGCCTGGGGCAAAGACCCCAAAAGCTGCAAAATTTCTGCGGGCTGAAGTTCGTTGGTGCGGGGCTTCTTCGGACCCAGAAGACCAGAGAGCGAACGAATCGCCGCCATCGCCTTCTGGCCTTCATCGCTTTCAGAACCAAGCGACGGAATAGCCTGTTCAATCAAATCCAGCGCCATAGCCAGATTGACCATCGCGCCTTCCTTGTTGCCCATCTTGGGTTCGGGGGTAGACATCGGCGCGGCCATCGGTCCCGGCGCAGCTTCAGCGGGAGTCGCAGCACCAGTGGGTGCGGCACCGCCCATATCAGATTGAAGCATCGACTGAAGACGATCCGGCGAAATATCTGCCATAAGCATCAGGCCCAAAAGAACACTGACGTTGTTGTAGATACCGAATGTGGGGGTGCGTCAAGATGTCGCGGGGTATTTTTTACTTCCGCCCCGCGTCAGAAGCCAATAACCGGGTCTGACCCGTTTATTAGTTAGCGCTTGGCCTTACGACCGCGCTTCGCCTTATGCTTTGCCATGGTAATCTCCGTTGGCGTTGAGTTATATCCCCTGAAAACAATACCTTAGCGCTTCGACTTGCGCTTGCTGCGCTTCATCTTCTTGTACATTTTTAACTCCTTGTCGCAACCCGCCCTGTCCTCTTGGCCGGTTTGACGTTGGTTGTGCGGTATTTTACCGAAGGACTCCTCTGAGTATCAGAGATTTGGCTGGCCGTCATTCTCGGCTGGTCCCCGGTGGTGCTTCTGTCAGCCACGCTTGCCCCCTTGGATGGACTTCATCCCGCCGTCTGCGGGCGGGGGCGGTTCTTTCGCCTGGGCTTCCTGCATCAATTTCAACCGCCTCTTGAGAAGCTGTTTCATCGGAGGATCAAGCAAATCCAAAAGCGATTCTTTGTCAATGGCCCCGGCTTTGAGAAGTTCAAATGCCAGCGTCCTCATGTCTTCCATGAAGATCGGACTGTTGCTGTGGGCATCGACCTTTACGCTGTAGTCTTTGGTGAACTGCTCCAAGACAAACTTGTTGCCTTTATCATCGGTGTAGTGAGTAGCATCGTGTTGCTGGAGCAGTTTCATGTACTGCGTAGCCACGCGAGCAAGGGAATCCTCAATAACCAAAGCCGCCTTTTTAGCGCGAGAAGAACCAAGCCTCGCAAGCTGGGACGCATGGCCAGAGGACCGCACACCTTGTTCGCCACGCCCGGAAAGCACAGCGCCAATGCCGCTTGCCTCCTCAAACATGGCGTCAATCTCGCGTACTTCGCGGAATAGATCGTCAGGCAGGTCAGGGGCCAGACGCTTAATATCGGAGTTGGGCATGTCCGAAGACATAAGCCCGCCAGGACGGTTCAGGGCAAAGTCGCGTTCGTCCTGAATACCGCTAATGCCGGTCAGGAAAGTGGGCGGATTGACCTGCTTGGACAGCAAATCAAGGATTTCCGTAACCCGCTTGTTCCGCATTTGCTGAAGCAAAAGCAGCTTTTGAACGCCTGATTGACCCCAATAATAGTCAATCTGGGGGTAGGGGCAGACCTGAATGAACGGCAATTCGCCCTTCAGATACAGTTCCTTGCCGGGGCGGTCATACACAATGACGTTGGGATCAGCGACGGTAATGACTTGGTAATCGTCTTCTTCGTCGTTCCAGACCCACAATTCCCGCATTTCCACGGTGTCTTCGGCCACCTCGGCCTTCATGCGGTTAAACCCGTACAGGTCCAGGTTCACCGTGCCGTAGATAGTGGGATTGGTTTGGGAAAGCACAATGCGGTCAACCGCAGCCGGAACATGCTCAACCTCATGCTGCGCCGACTCAATGCGCTTGATGATGTCGTCCCTTTTGGGGTGCGAATACAAGCGGGCGTAAAGGTCTGACTTGGTGATGTAGTAGCTTTGGACAACGGCCTCCTGACGGTCAGTCGAGGCAATATCCTCGCGCAAGACGCCCATGCTGGCCGGGACAACCACATAGGGGTGAACGCCGTCACGCCAGACCAGCTTGATAAAGCAGGAGTTGAAGCAAAGCGCCCAAGTAATCGCGGAAAGGAAAGACTTGTCCCCTCCAGAATCCATCCACTTGTCGTTCAGGGATTCGACCAGAGTGGTCAGCTTATCGTACTCAAACTTCGGTGCCGTGGCCCCCAGGTTGATTGTAAAGCGGGTGGTATCAGCGGCGTACAGGAAGCTGATTAGCTGGTCGATGGTGGGGTAAATCTTGTTGAACTGGGCGGGACTTTCTTCCGGGCCAGCGCCAAAGAGATAGAAAGACCTGAGAGAAGAATAATCCGCACGACGGGCTTCGACGCTAACCTGACACTTCTGGATCAGGTCGTTTACGAAATACTCTCGCTCGATCAGGTCTTTAGGTAGTCTCATTTGTCAATCTTCAGGTTCTCATGGTCAGCAACATAACTGGCCGTGGTTGGTCCCCTTTTTACACCGACATCAGTGGGTTTTACACCAACACTCTCGCCGCGTACAGATTTAAAAGCGCCTCCGCCCATAATGTTCTGCATGGAGAAACTGCCCGTGTTGCCCCACATCACGGAATCTCCGGGCCGGGGTTCGGCGGGTTTGGTCGCATTGTTTCGGGTAAAGTAACCGGCCTGGTTGTCCCCCTCTTTGGTGGACTTGATGTTGGTCATGTTATAGTCCGACGCCAAGTTGGTCAGGGTTTTGTCCATGTCGGCGGTGCGGGTAGAGGTCCGAATAGACGGTCCCGACACCATCTGGCGGGGTTTGCAGCGGCACTTGGGCTTCGGGCAGCGTACTGCATCGTCGCTCCAGGCATCAAATTCGCCGTGTTTTGAGCAGATAAAGCGGTTCAGGATAGCCATTTACCTCTCCAGTTCTTCCTTGAAGGTCGTTTCGGTATAACAATTCTTGTTCCGCATCCCAACTTTCAAGCCCACCTGCCCACCCTTTAGAGTCAGGCGAAGGCCGGGATTGAGGGGGATTTTGGCTTCTTTGCGGTAGGCAATGTACCGGGTTCGATCCCGGCGCTTGTAAATGGACACTTCCCCGTTTTCGAGGGCCTTTAAGGCGCGTTCCATCCTGATTTGGGTGGTCGGAGTAATGTCCGTGGTCTTGTGCTTGAAGACGTTTCGGAAGGTGTCGATGGAAATTCCGGCCAATTCCGCCATCAAGCGCTCGCTCATATTGGTGGTTTCGTCGGCTATGAACCGTTCAACCGCTGCCCTGATTTCCTTCTTGGTCATCATTTCTCAGGGCGTTCCACAAAGATGACCTGGCCCTGGGGTGTCGCAAGGTAAGACGTTTCCCCGCTTTGCTGCCACTTCGGCGCATTTGATTTGGCCCACTGTGATTCATTGCTGAATGATTTGTGGTAGGGAGTTTTCCAATAATCCGGGTAATGCAGCTTTTTATCGGTTGGGTTTACCGCCGTCATAGCCCGTGGGTCTTTGTTCTGAAGGGCAAGCCAAAACCCACGCATGTCGTAATCTGGGGTTTGCGAAGTCAGATTAACTGGCACTTGGTTTTGTTTAACCCATTGCAAAAATTGAGTCTCTTTCTCCGGTGACAGCTTGGCCATTTGGGTTTGCCAATTCTGTTGCGACCACGGCACGTTGCGCTGCAAATACTGTTGTGGCGAAAGGTCTTTTTGCTGCTGTATCGCCGCCTTTAAAGCATCTGAAATACTAGCCATTACCTTGCTCCGTAGACCCCTATCTTTTTGAGGTAAGTTGAAACGCCAGACTGTACCGAAAGTTGTTCCGGCGTAAAGTCCTCCTGGCGCTTGGAAATGCCGCGCGTAATCTTGTTCTGGATCAGGCGAGGCCAGACCTGCTCGGCATAGACGGCACAGGCCATAGCCGCCGCCATAACCCGGTCATCCTTGCCCCGGCCATAGGCTTCAATGACAGCGCCTTCCCGGACGATGGATTTCATTTCTTCGATCAGGTCCATAGACTTGACGACCATGATGCCGCGTTCAAAGTAATCTTTGAAGTAGGACATCATGCGTTCCTTGGAAGCGCTGGTGGTCATCCACCCAATGCTATTGGACAGACCGCCAAGAGTGTCATTGCGCCGCCAGATGTAATGCGACATGTGACCAAGGACGTTCATCAGGTCCCGGCCCTGCGTACCCTGAATCGTTGCAGCCTGACGCTTGAGGTTCCTCAGTTCATTAATGACGGCTTGTCCTGGTCCATTAACTTCCAGATTAAGAGTAGAGTTTCGATAGGCACCTGCGAGATGGGCGATGACCCAAGCAAATTGGTAGGTGTTGAGTTCGCTTGTGCAAAACTCAGCAACCTGGTCAAGACCATCCGCATAGCAACGAAACACCTGAACACAAAAACGGTCAGAATAATCTGAAGACCCATAAGAAGGGTCAGCACCAATAACATAATATCCGTTATCAACGGGTTCCTCCCAGACCTTCAGGGTTGCCAGCTTCTCAGTAGATTTAACAACTTCAGTGTCCTGAAAATACGCGCCCATGACATAGCGGTAATAATCAGGTAGGTTTGACTTGGACAGCTTTGCCGAGTCGGTGCAGCGGCTATGGCTGAAGAAAGATGTCCCGGTCATGACAAAGGCGTAGTCTTCTGTCGGCGGAAACTCCTGGTACATCAGGGATTCGTCCTTGATGCCCTCGTACATTTTCCAGCGCCACCACGCCAACTGGTTTGGCGTAATCTCAAACTGGTAGAGTTTCTTGATGTCCCTGATCCATTCCTTTTCTTCAGGACGCAGCTTGCCGTCCCAATAGACTTTGTAGATCGGGTCGTTTTCCGTGACGCTATACAGTTCGTTGCGCCACCAACCGCAGAAGATAGCCTTCTGGGTGCGGGCGCGTTTGGCGGTGGTGTACATGTCGTGGAACATGTTGAAGCCACGCGCGGTGGACTCAAACAGGAACAGGCGGGACGGGTTCTTTTCGGCCAGTGACGAGATAAGGGATGCAAGCCCCTCCTCATCGCCCCATGACGATGTTTCGGTTCCGTGCAGGAAGGTGATGCCCTTGCCGCGCCCCAGAGTTCCGTTGGCCTTGGTTCCGGCGATTTGATAGAACAGGCGGCTGCGGTTCTTCAGCGTAAGCTGGTTGCGGTTATGCTGCACCTGTGGGATTTTGTATTCTTTGGGCAACCCGTCCATGTACATTGAAAGCGTGGACTTGAACTGATCGCGGCTTTCTTCGTTATGGGTTGTCATAGTCCCCTGTAGGCCGGGATGGGTAAACAGCCAGTAAAGGTCCAGGGCAAGGCTGATCGTTGAGATGCCTAACTGGCGTCCCTTGAGAATGACAAAGAAGTGGATGTCTTCTTCCAGCCCCTTGGCAATCTCGTCCATCACATAGGTCTGGCTTCCGAGCAGCTTGTCCATTGTGACAAGGCCGTGTTCCTTGGACTCAATGCGTAGCTGAGAACAGAAGCGGTAGAAATGCTTTATGTTGAAAGACATGTTTCGGCCCGCCAAGGAAATCCATCAGGATACTGCGCCCGTTTCTGGATGTTCTTCAAGAAGAAGAACCCGCGCATGTCCTTGTTGGCTGAGATGCGATAGTTGACCGTGTACTTGCCCGACGCCGCCCAGGGGGTGTTGTTCTGGCGTAACGCCTCCCAAACGTAGCGGTCCCCGATCATCAAGTCTCCGGTGGTCTTGTACCAGAGAGGGGCGATACCGGCGCAAACCTCTCTTTTGAACATGTAACAGTTCACATCGACCAGATCGCCGTAATGACCAAGGCTCTCGCCGTCGTCGCGGGCATAGAACTTGTTGGTGGGCCAGATGAGGTTTCTCAGGGAATAGGCGTAGGCGTTATTGCCAATGACATCCATGAGGGACTCGACATGGTTTGGCTCAAACCAGTTATCGTCGTCCAGGTAGCAGATGTAATCTTCGGTGCAGATGTAGGGGGCCATAGCGCAGATCGCCCCGTTCATGATCCCGTTCTTGCCGGTTGCCTTGGGCAGTCTCAGAATATGCCGGTTGGGCGGGTCGTCATACGACATGGTGTCGTTGCCCCGTACCCCGTCAATAATGACATAGTGGGTGCAGGGATAGGTCTGCTCGTCCACGCTCTTCATAGCTTGTTTGAGAGTCGCCCGGTTGGTTGTTGCCGTGACCACGGCCACGGTGGGCTTCACGAAACAATCTCCCCGTACTGGGTAATCCGGTGCTGGGGGTTATCAAACTCAGGCTTCAGAAGAACTTGGGCATGACGCCCCTTCTGCTTCAGGGCAATGTCGGCATTGGACCGAGTGTAGGTGTCCTTTTCCTCAGAATCCTTGGTCCCCTTCAGCTTGGCCGGTACGCCGCACCCTGGGCAGAAATGCTTAATCTGGTCCGAGAACTCGTCGATGTGTTTTTGCCACCAGCCAGGTTCTACCGGGTGCCCATGATCCCCGCCCCGCGCCATGTCAAACGAGGCTGCGACCTCACAGAAGTAAGCCCGCAATTCCCCATTTTTATTCTGTACAATGGAAGCTGACCAGTCGCGGTTAATCTCGCACTTGCTAATCTTTTCCCACATCTCGCCCTCGGCATAGATGTCCTTGATGGCGGTCAGCAAAGGGGCATGGATGGAATTGCCCATATAGGTCCACACCACCTTCCCGTTGTCCTTGGCCAACTGGGTGATGTTCGCAAGTGCGGGATAAGCCCGTTCCTCGCCATGAGCATTGAGGTTGTATGTCCCAAACGTCTTGATGGCCAGCAACTCATGCTTGAACGGGTTGTTGGTCCAAAGCCCTCTTTGAAGCGGGTTCGGGATTTCTTCCTCGAATATCTGGCACAACTCCTCAAACCGGGAATGCATACAGGGATTGCCACCAATCATGGCAATGATCCCAAAATAATCCTTCAGGCTTTGAAGCGCCAACCGGAAGTTCTCCGGCGTCATCTCCCATAACCCATCCTGGTTCGCCAGCAACCGGGTGCAGTTACTACACGCCAGGTCACATTTGTTGGTCACGTCGATGCAGATGATGTGCATGTTCCGAGGACCGCGCATCCGGCCCACCGCATCCTTAAATTCCATTGGAAGACACCTTCTTCAGAACATGGTCCAGCATCGCACAGAAGATACTCTCCGCATCCTCCAACCCATCCGCAGCCGCCAACATCCCAGGCGTCACCCCATCCCGTAACCGCTGCAAACCACTCCGCGCCTGATCCTCCAAGAACCCACGCGCCTCCAAAGGCAACTGATCGTAAAAAACCTTCGGACCACCAGGACTCGCCGCCAATACAGGCGCGTAAATCCCACGAACAACCAACTCTATCTCAGAACCCATCCAACCATCCCCTATCACACAGTTATCACCAAAAACTGCGGCACTCTGTCACACCTACCTACCAAAACCTGATATTTTTTTGGGGTGGAGAGCGTTGGGGGGCACCGCCTCTCCTGCTTCATGCCCCATTCCTGGGCCGGGGGAGGGGTGGAACGGCGCTTGCTTCCAGCGCCTACCCACTCTTGCCTGACCGGGGCGATCCGGTACAGGGTGGAGCTGGTGAGAGCGGGGAAGACGTTCCCTCCCTACCCTCTACTGGTTTAGAACAGCTTGGGGTTACTGGCCTACCCTCTCTCCCGCGCGAAGCGGTAAGAGGGTTAAAACACCCTGTCAATACCTTGCAATGTATAAACCTAGGCTTTCTGCGGGTTATTTATTTGCATGTGCTGCGTTTGGGGGTGCGACAACCTGCCACGTAGACAGTCTGTGAACATTGGCTAGGATGGGGACACCTAATCAATGAGGGACTAACCAATGACCAAGTTCTTATATTTGCTGGCAAGCGTAGGACTTTTCGGCGTTACGTTAATTTTTATTGACCTTGTTAATGCTTTTGAGCGCAGCTTGGGCGTATTCTGTTATCCGGCGGTTGCCTTTGGCGCTTTGGCGGTAATTTGCGCGGCTTGGAGCGGTTATTTGCTGACCCGCGTTTGTAAGTAATCCTTTATTCGCTCCGATCATATCATTCTGGCAATCTGCGCGATTAGCTGCCTTGCCATGATCCTAGCCTGTGCGGCGGGATATTAACCTAACTTGGAGACACGCAATGAACATCGGAGATACTGTTAAAATCAATGCTCAAGGATTACCGGGCAATGGCCTAACGGGCAAGATTGTTGGCAAACACAGGGATCACTTCCAGATTGACGTTGGGCCAGACTTTTACAAAAACCCCATGATCCGTGCGGATAAATTGAAACTTATCAAATCCCGCAAGCCTGTTTAGCGCAGTCTAAGCCCCTCTTAGCCGGGGGGCTTATACGGCACTAATGCCGGAACCAGCACCTAACCTGGAGAATGTAACATGACACGCGAAGAAAACATTTTACACGAACGCGGCCCTTACTGGGTTTATCGTGAGCGCAATGCTTACACCGTCTACAAAGATTGGGGAACTTGCGCCAAAAGCGATAGTTCATATGCCAAAACTAAAGACGGGCTTTCCCTTGCCATGGCGCGTTGCGACTATTTAGGGCTTCAAGAGATTAGCCGAGGCCAGTCAGAACTTTGCCGCGCCTATGCCCGGAACATCTCACATCCCTTTTAGGCCGCGTCACCCTGTCACATCGGAACCTTGCCTATTCTATGAGACAAAACGTACACCTAACCTATGGAGACTGACCTTATGCCTACAAAGACACTCAATAACGGAAAGCTAATTCGCATCGTTAAGGATGGAGTCCCTACCTACGTTGCGCCTTGGTACAAAGAACTAACCAAGGAAGGCCAGCGAATGATCGGCCAGAATCGCATCTATTCTAAGTCTTATGGCAACTGCATTTGCTTTAAATAAACACCCAAAACCCTAACCTTTGGAGACTAGAACCATGACCACATACAACGGATGGACTAACTACGAGACTTGGCGCGTCAATCTTGAAATGTTCGACGGGATGGAACCCCGCGCTGACATTAGCGCCTATGACCTTGGGCGAGAGTTCAAAGACTACGCCGAGGAAGTGATTGAACTTAGCAGCGAACCCGGTTTCGCCCGCGACTATGCGCTGGCGTTCCTGTCGGATGTTAATTGGAGCGAGATTGCTCGCCATTACATCGCCGAGGAATCCGAGGAAGGGGAGGCCGCATAATGCAGTGCCCGGATTGTTTAGGCTATCGCCACCCCGGCCCGTGCGAAATACCGGAATATGACGCGCCCCTAACCCTAGTGCGCCATACAAACCAAACCTGCCCGGTAAACCCACAAACCGGGGGCGCAACATTGCGCGAAGCATGGGACAATTGGAACCGGAGGGACAAGCTATGAAATTTTGCTCGGATTGCCTGTATTGCCGCCCCTCAAACCATGAAGGATTGGCAGCTTATAAGTTCGCACAGTGTGTGCGTACATCATTAGAAAAACCCGACGGATACACTCTGACCCATCCTGACGTATTTTCGGAGGGGGGGATTTATTGCCGTGTCGAACGCATGACGGAAAGCATGTGCGACACCGAAGGGAAATACTTTGTCCCAAAGGGGGAGGCGATATGAACTGGCTCAAGGACGTTTTAAACCTGACCGTTTTGATCCTGGCTCTCATGGTAGGGTGGATGCTGCTGGACATTGTAGCCAAAGACCTGGCGGGGTTCCGTGTCGAGATTTACAAAGGGGGCAAGCCGTGACCGTCCTTACCCCTAAAATGTCGATCTGCTTGGAAGTAATTCAGGCATACCACGCAGAACATGGTCGCACCCCTACATATCGTGAAATAGCCGCCGCGATGGGCCTGAAGTCTCCAGGGCAAACTGTGCGCCTCGTGGATTGCTTGGTGGCGCGGGGATACGTCAAACGCACAAAGCGCGTGTCGGGTACCCGCCGGGGTGCCCGGACCCTGATCCTATGCTTTGGGGATGATGCAAAACCTGATTGGGAGGGGCTAGCCTATGCAATAATTGCAGAAGCCAAGACCATGCGGGAAACGCTCGAACAACACAGATTGCCAACACCGCCCAAAGCATTCGATTACTAAACACTTTCTGCACCTTGAGGGGGACAAAATGAACATATTGATTACCGGCGGGGCCGGATTCATAGGTACAAACCTAGCACTAAGGCTTCTAGAGGACGGGAACCATGTCCACGCCATGGACAATATGAGTACAGGTTCGATTGAAAACTGCAAGCTGTTGGCGAAAAACCCCCGGTTTAGCTGGCATTTGGGGGACATATGCGACGAGGCCGACCTAAGGCGGAACTACCGGCCTTGGCACCAGATTTATAATCTGGCCTGTCCTGCTTCCCCTGTGGCCTACCAGGCCGACCCTCTTAGGACCATGCTAACCTGCGTGGACGGGCTGGCGAACGTCCTAAGCCTTGCCAAGAGTTCCGACGCAAAGGTTCTCCAGGCCAGCACCTCGGAGGTGTACGGCGACCCCACGGTTCACCCGCAGCGCGAAGACTATTGGGGGAACGTGAACTCGATGGGGCCGCGATCCTGCTATGACGAGGGCAAGCGGTTTGCTGAAACCCTGTGCTTTGAGGCCCGCAAGCGCCAGCAGGTATCGGTTGCCCGTATCTTTAACACCTACGGCCCCTTCATGCACCCCACGGACGGGCGGGTTGTGTCTAACTTTATCGTCCAGGCGCTACACGGGGAACCCCTGACCGTTTACGGGGACGGGAGCCAAACCCGTAGTTTCGCTTATGTCTCGGACACCGTGGACGGGCTAATCCGGCTGATGGACTCGGACGAGATGGGGCCGGTAAACCTCGGTAACCCGGTAGAGTTTACGGTGATGGACCTGGCGGGTCTGGTCCTGACCAAAACCGGGAGCAAGTCCCGGATCGTAATTAAGCCCCTGCCCATTGACGACCCGTGCCGCCGCCGCCCTGATATTGGGCTGGCAAGTTCCCGCCTGGGCTGGCACCCGCGCGTGGGGATTGACAAGGGTTTGGATGCTACCATTAGCTACTTTAAAGGGGTTATGAAATGAAGCCAGACTTGAAGCTAGTGCGCCGGGAGCCGGTGCCCGATGACGTTAAGAGTCGGAAGCGGATGGTGGCCCTGCGCCGCCAGCTTATGAACGCCGCCCTAAAACACGTCCAGGAGGGCCTAGAAGGCTCCAGGAACGACAGATTGCGGGAAGCCACCGATTTGACCGGCATTTCCCTAACCCTGATTGACGCCGCCCTAAAGGCGGGTATAGCCTGATTGTTGCTTTTGCGGTTCCAGCGGTTGCCCGGTTCGTCCGATTGAGTGACCAGAGGCTTAGAAAGCATGAGACCGGATACCCGTTGGGCGGGATACCCGGTCTGGCTCGATGGGTGAGACATCGAGGGATGCGCGAGGCATTTTATATGACCTGCGCCCCCTCAAGTAAACCCCATTAAGTCTGTAGAGTTACCGCCCAGTAGCGTACCGCCGCCCGAATAGCGGATTGTGACCGGGGGTCTTTACCGCGCAAGCGGGTTTCCGCCCCTACCTATCCCCACCGTGGGGACGGGATAAACAGCCATCCTCACCCCCCTGCCTTCTAGGAGGGGAGCCGGTTAGTCCACGATACGGACGGCTGATAAACGGTCACTTGATAGCGGTTTTTTAGGTTTGGATTGATGGAACTATAGTTTCCAAGCCTAATCAGTAGCCTATGACTCCCCCGCTGCCCGCCTCAGGGTGCCAGGGGAGCATATGGAAAGCAGAACTATGCTCTAGCGGTAGGTATCCCATGAAGGTAGTCCCTCTTTTTAAACTTATCGACTGCGGCCCCTCCAAAGGCTTTGACCAATTTTGGGCCGAATACCCCAAGAAAGCCGCCAAGCTGGACGCTGCCAGAGCCTTTATGCGGGCCGTACACGGGGGAACGCCGCCGGAGGCTCTCATAGAGGGGGCCAGAAGGTTCGCCTTCCTGTGCCGCCGGGAGCGCACCGAGAGGCAGTATATCCCCCACCCTGCCACCTGGCTGAACGGGGGCCGCTGGGAGGATGAAGACCTAGCCACCTGCATAGTCCCCACCCAAGAGGAAATAGACGCGGCCAAGGATAAGGCTGACCGGCTGTTAAGGCGTGGGAAATATGCTACACATTGATCCCCTTAACTTCCGGCGGGCAATTAAATACCCACTTGACTGCGGCAATTTGTCATGCCTTCCGGGCCGCGAAGCGGTATACCGTCCCTTGTCGTGGCATCGGTCCCGCCGACACCCACCAGCCCTTTCCAAATGGGGCCTAGCACTGGAGGCGGGCGCGTAGCGACCAGGGGGCGTAAAAACCCCCTGCCCTTAACCTAACCGGGGAAACAACATGATTGACCTTTTCAACTATCCAAAAAACCCAGGCTATAAAGCTGACGGCACCAGCAAGGCCGCAGCCAAGGCCATAACACCCAAGGCGCTTACTATCCGGGATCAGGTTCTCTCGCTTCTCAAGCGCCAGAACTGCACCCCAGATGAAGCTGCCTCTATCTTGGGGGTGTCTATCCTGACCGTGCGCCCACGATTCAGCGAGTTGTCCAAAATGCACTTGATCGTCAGGATTGGGACAACACGTCACAACGACAGTGGCCACAAGGCCGATGTATGGAGCGCGGTATGACCTACAAGGAAAATGACAATGAAAGTTCTTGTTGAAACGAAAGACGGCGAAGGTCTTGAAGCCCTCATGGGCCAGCGGATCACGCTTTTTTGCATGAATTACATTTACACTGGCAAACTGGTTGGCGTTAACGTGACATGCGTGAAATTGTCCGATCCAGCCATTGTTTATGAAACTGGCGCATTTACTGATAAGGCGTGGAAAGATGCTCAAGTTCTGCCAAATGATCTTTATATTTCGACTGCTGCCATTGAAGCATTTGGCGTTGTAAAGTGATGCGCGGCTTAAAGCAAAAATACCGGTCGTGGTCGCTGTCGGGGTCGTGGTCGCGGGCGGGGTCGTGGTCGGGGTCGGGGTCGGGGTCGTGGTCGCGGGCGGAGTCGTGGTCGTGGTCGTGGTCGGGGGCGCGGTCGCTATGAAAGCCATGATCGACGCCGCGCTGGAATGTTCTACGAAATCTGATGGGAAATAAAGGAGCGCGGCATGATGACCGAAGAACAACTGGCGCAGTATGAACTGTGCTACCGAAACTGGAACGGCACCTCTGTCGGGGAAAACGCGTTCGCCAATCTTCTTTCGGAGGTTCGCCAGCTTCGGATCAAGGTCAAGCAATCATGCCACCACACCGGGCGCAATCACGGCGCTGATGGCTGGCACTGTCCCTACTGCGACATGCGCGGTCCCGTCCGTGTGGTGGAACCGCCTATAACACCTGCTGGATATTAGAGGAGCGTTTGTTGACACTAACCAATAACTAATGTTTATTCACCATACCTAACCAACGAGGCTACTATGAACGATCAATCCGACTTCACACCCGAAATCCGTAATGCCGCCCTGTGGTCTGGCGATAGCCGCAAGATTGCACGGGGCGATACCGCTGGCGTTGTCCTAGAGAAACTGGGACGCCTGGAAATCCCTGACCTGTCTGGCGAAGAACATGTCCAGATGGGCCACAAGATGCAGCCAGTCGTCGCCAAGATATTTGAAGAACAGCACGGCGCTTATCTGCGGGAAGCAGACTATCCGCTGACCCACCCCAAGTATTCATTCATTAAAAGCCACTTCGATTACATCAGCGACGGCGGCGATTACTTGGTCGAGTGCAAGAACTACAATGCCGGGTCTATCCAATACTATTCCGATCCTGACGAGCCGGTGCGGGTATCTGAAGGCGACTATGCCCAGTGTCTGCATGAGGCCATCGTGCATCAGGTGGACACGGTTTATCTGGCTATCCTGTTTGGGGGCCAGCGTTACCGGGACTTCAAGTTGACGTTCACGGACGACGAGAAGGAAGACTGGATCAAGAAACTGGCAGAGGTCTGGGGTATGGTCCAGACCAACACCATCCCTGACCCGTCAACACCCGACCAGGCGCGTGACGTTTGGCCGGTGGATGATGGTCATACCATCGTCGCCAGCAAGGACATTGAGTTCTATTGCAGCACCCTGAAGGGCTGGAAGGAACAGGCCAAGGGTATTGAGGCCAAGATTGAAGAACTGCAAACCCAGATCATGAACCATATGGGTACTCGGTCTGAATTGCGGGCCATTGACGGCAAGACGCTGGCAACCTGGAAGACAGCCAAGAGCAGCAAACGGTTTGACCCCAAGCTGTTCCAGCAGGCCATGCCCGACCTTTACAATCAGTTTGTTGTTGAAACCATTGGTTCTCGGAGGTTTTTGGTAAAATGAGCAATATCGTTCCCGTTTCAGACTTGGAAAAAATGGCGGCAGCCGCTGCCAATTCCCGCATGTTTGGGTTCAAGAGCAAGGAAGAAGCCCTTGCCATCATGCTGCTGTGTCAGGCTGAAGGTCTGCACCCCGGCATTGCCATGCGTGATTATCATGTCATTCAGGGCCGACCCACCCTGAAGGCTGACGCCATGCTGGCCCGCTTCCAGCAGAACGGCGGCAAGGTTGAATGGCATACCCTCACCAACGAGGAAGTATCCGCCACCTTCAGTCACCCGGCGGGCGGCAGCGCCAAGATCACCTGGACGTTTGCAGAGGCCAAGAAGATCGGCCTGACCGGCAAGGACAACTGGAACAAGTACCCCCGCGCCATGCTGCGGGCCAGGGTTGTCTCAGAAGGCGTCAGGACGGTCTACCCCGGCGTGGTGATCGGCACCTATACCCCGGAGGAAGCGCAGGACATGGAGCCTAAGGGACGCCCCCAGGCCCCTGTCATTGACGTTGAGGCGACAGAGGTTGAGGCCGAGTTTCAGTACCCCCTCATGGTTCCCGGTAGCCCTGACCCCTATACCCGGTGCGCCACCCCGGAGGGCTGGGTAGGGGAGATGAACGAAATGGCTGACCGGATCAGGAACAGCACCAAGATCAAGGACGATGAGAAGTCGGCAAAGCTAGACAAGCTGCGCGATGCAAACCAACATATCATTGAAACTTTGACCGAAGAACTTAGGAACGGTCTAACTGTATGAGCGCACATTCCCGCCGCAAGGGCGCTTCGCATGAACGCGAGGTGGTCAACATCCTGAAGGAAGCCGGGTTCAAGACCGCCCGCAACCTGGACCAGACCCGTGACGGCGGCGGCGATGTTCCCTTTGGCGACTATCTTCTGGAATGTAAGCGGCGCAAAAACATTGCCATCTATGAATGGTGGGATCAGGTAAATGCCGCTTGTGCCGGTCAGAAAAAACCGGCATTGGTGGTGAGAGCAGATAACCGGGAAAACCTAGCCATCATACGTTTGGTGGATTTTATGGACCTGGTTTTACGAGGCCCAGACAGTATGGAGTCGAGCGCGGATTAATTCGCGCAGGTTAGGTCCGTGGGGCGGCACGGTTTCATACACCGCCCATTACCTAATTGACGAGGCAAAGATGACAAGCATGAACAAATACGCCAAGACGGCGTTAGACGTTTCCAATGACAAACCAAAGTCTGCCGTAAACTGGCTTTGCAGAACATCCTCCAGAAACCCAGACCTGAAAGACGCGCTTGTTCGCTACGGAGCGCAACAAGTCATCAGGACGTTTTTCTCGCAACAGCGTTCCGCAGCAATGACTATGGCCGCAGGTCGTGTTGCAGCCAATATGAACAACCCCAAAGTACAGGAGCGTGTCGCCGCCAGGGTGGCGAGGGTTTTGTTCTGGGACGCCTATACCCTGTTTGGCATGACACCGATCAAGGATGCCAACAAGGAAATGCTACTCAAGAGCGCCGAAAGCAGGGAGGCGCAAGCCAATACGGAAATGCGCCTTGCCAAGTTTGAGCGCACGGTGGCCAAGCATCTTACCGGGACCAAGACGGTCAAACAGTGCATGACTTCTAAAGACCTGGAGGACATTGCTTCCAAGTTTGGCGGGGTTGCGTCATGAAAAAGAAATTTGACAGAAACACCGAAGGCTTGCGCGACGCCCTTATGTGCGAAATGGAAGACATTCGGGAAGGCATAGCGACCCCCGAAGAAGCCAACGCCTTTGCCAGTCTGGCAGAAAAGGTCATCAAGTCTCTGGAAGCCGATCTGGCCAGAGATTTGTTCCAGCACAAGAAAGAGCAGGACATAGAAAGCAACCGCATTGCCCTCTTGGAAATGAAAGCGGAGGAGCAGAGAAATGTCGCCTGATTTCCGCGTAAAAATAGATGGACGCACATATTACGCTTACGAAGGTGAGTTTACCCCTCTCGCTAGGGAAGGTGCGAGCAACTTAAAATACAAACATCACCCGATAGCAGTCCTTCAGGAAATGATGTCCTGCAAATCATTCCGCCATATTTCGCAAGAAGATGCGTGGCCTTTGATTAAGAATTGGGGGAGCAGAAGGGTTTTTTGGGGCTCTGAGTATCCTGAGGATGAATCCAGAGATTACGATCTTGAGTCCACGTTAAACACCATTGCCTATCAGGCTGGAGCAAGTTGCCTGTGCTGCAACAACATGGCCTGGACACACCATAAAGAGTACGGCTTTGAAGGTTTTCGCTCTGCATGGGCAAAACAATCCAAATACCTATATTTGTTTTTTCCTGAACTCATGGGACGCCGCTGGCCTGTGTTGTGTAAAAATTGTTATGTCACAGCCGAGTCAGCGCCAGTAAAAAAACCATACAGATATTGGCAGTTTGATAAAACCTTGGCGCTAAGAGGATTGCTTCAAATTATGAAACACAACATTGGGAGTTTAAAATATGTCGCCACCTAAGATTATGATTGCCACCCCCATGTATGGTGGTCAGTGCTACGGAAGCTATGTTCAGGGGATTCTTCAGTTCCAGAGCATCTGCCAGCAGCTACAGTGGCCCATGCACGTTAGCATGATGTTCAACGAGAGCCTGATTACCCGCGCCCGAAACGCCATGACGCAGGGCTTTCTCAAGAGTGACTGCACCCACCTGTTCTTCATAGACAGTGACATTCGGTTCAATGCCCAGGAAATCCCCCGCATGATCGAAGTGGACAAGGACATCATCTGCGGCATCTACCCCAAGAAGGAAATCAACTGGGGTTCTGTGCGTCAGGCCATTGAGGCCGGTAAGACCGATGAGGAACTTGGCAAGTATTCCGGCAGCTTTGTCATCAACCTGGTGGACTATCAGGGGTCTGTTACCGTTCCCCTCATGGAGCCGGTTGAGGTCTGGAACGGCGGCACCGGGTTCATGCTCATCAAGCGGGAAGTCTTTGAGAAGATGAAGGAGGTCGTTCCGGTCTATAAGAACGACACCAAAGACCTGTCTGGCGGCATCCAGAGCGCCGAAGAAATCACCGAGTATTTCACCACCAGCATTGAGCCGGAAACGGGGCGTCTTCTGTCAGAGGACTTCCACTTCTGCGATACCTGGCGGCGCAAGTGTGGCGGTAAGGTCTACGCTGCCCCGTGGGTGACGCTGGCCCATACCGGCAGCTACATCTTTGAAGGTCAGATGATCCGGCAGGATGAGCCGACGAAGGCTGACTAATCAATCATGGCTAAGGCGGTGGTTTGACAGGCATCAAGTCTGCGAAGCCACCCCTTACCATAGATGTTGAAGTTCTTGGTCTGGGTATACCGCTTGCGGCGTTCTTCACAAAAGTCATGGATGATGGAAGACGGGCTATTCATGCTCACCAGTTCCATCATGGCCGGTCCAATGTGAGCGTCCACAAAGGTTCCCAAGACCTTCTGAAGCGTCATAATGGCGGTGTTAGGCCCCTGATTAACCGCTAAGTCAAACAGGCACAGGTCAACCCCTGACGGCATGGCAAAGGCTTTGATGGCGTTCCAGTACCGTTGCTGGTACAGGGGCTTCACCTTATCAACCGTAAGGTCTTTCATTTCCTGCGCGGTGACGGCATGACCCGTCCAGGATTGCCAGGTCGCCTTGGTGATACCCAGATTGGTGATGCCACCAGGATCACGGGTGTCGTCCGTGTAACCGCCCTCCCACTTCAGAACGAAGTCGAGGCAGTCATCAAAGTTATCAATCATTTGCCGCTAATCGCATCAGCTACAGACGGCACAATCTTCTCGACGCTGCGACCAATGACATAGCCACCAAGGCCGAGCTGCACGATATCCCACAGCTTCAGATACTCAGCCTGCTGGAGATTAGGGGCCGCCAAGCCAAACCAGCGGGCGGTAATCAGCCCCACAAAGATCAGCATGGTAATGGGGCGCCAGCTAGAAGCCAGAAACCCAGTAGAAGCCGCCTCCGTCTTGACAATATCGGCAGCACCCTTTGCCAAATCTGTTTGAGCAGCAAGTTCAGCCAGATCGCCGTTCTGGTACAGCTTCATCAGTTCCAGCTTGGCCGCATCCTTCTGCGCCGGATCGGGCCACACCCGGTCAATGATCTTGCCACCAACGTCTAGGGCGGCGGAAACAGGATCAAACGCCATAGTTCACCTATTGCTTGATGATGCTGTGACCGGCAGCAAGGAACAACATGCTGACAACGGCAACACCGATAAACCAATAAACCTTCTGTGCCACGCTCTTACCTATTTCCTCATAGACCTTCTGAATGGCCTTTTCAGCGGCCCGTTCAGCAATGATCTCTATTTCCCCGTCTGAAAGTCCGGTTTCGGGCACCATCTCACAAGCCCTCACCAGGTGTGAAATAGCACTCCGAAGAACCTTCCCCGATAAACGCAATGTACATATTGGTTGTATTGGAGAACTGCTGCGGGATCGTGAAAGACTTGATCGTACCGGGCACCGACACAAGGCAATAGGACGGCGTTCCGGCAACGGGAACGGCTGCTGTTACAGATGCGTTGCTGCTGACGAGAAAATAGACCGGCTGACCGTTCTGGGGGTCCTGGTGATTGGCCACTAGCAACTGATTGCAGGGGCTATCCGCAGTCACCGTAATGGTCTGGCTACCAGTCGTGACGTTGGCCCTGTAGGTCTTTCCGCAAGGCTGAAACGAGATATTATTTCCCACGGTTGATGATCCTGTTCTGAGGCTCCGGCTTGCTCGTAGGCGAGTTCTTGCGATCCCCGCTGTCAAAGCAATACACCGAGCGGAAGCCACCCAGGGGAACCTGTCCGGGTTCCCAGCAGTTCCCGTACCCCTTGCCGTAGGAATCCTTCGGCATCTGGGGGCGGGTGGGAATACCCGAAAAGTGCATTTTATTGATGTTCGTCTTCTTGTCTGGACCCTTCATTAGATTTTACCTTTTCCTTTAAGATGCACGGGATGAACACGAATAGTGCGAAAAATCCCGCCATACATTCCCTCATCAAATCGGGTTCCTTCATGACCCAACATGCCAGCGCGAATGTCATAACGAGCGAAACAAGTGTCAAAAGACGATCTGACAGGACCGACAGTGCGAGCCGCACCAGCTTTATGATGTTTACGTCCATTTTTATCCCCTTTAGTCATCGGTGCCATCGTCCTCAATCTGGAACCCGGCACCCCACTGATCGTCTTCTATCTTTTGCTTGATCTTTTCAAGTGCCAAGGCGCGGTCCACAACCCTGAGTTTATCCAGCAGTTTGGCTTCCGGGTCTTTGCTGATTTCTTTCATCAGTTTATTGATGAAGTCCACCAGTTCAGCGTTCAGGTTCTTGTCTACCTTGCGAGCCATTACTGTTCCTCTGGATTTACAGTACGGGCAGCCGTGGCTGCGGGCATGATTTTTGCGGCAGGGCCAGTTTTCGTGCCTGACAAAGCCCGCTGGATAGCCCGCGCCGCCCGCGTCCGAAGGGGAGATGTTACTATCCGGCCAAGAGAACTGACACCAAGCGCATCAGCAAGGGATTTGGCAGCTTCCGCCCCCTCGGAAATTCCCCGTCCAGGAGTTTCCCAAAGAGCGATAAGATTTGTGCCCTTTCCGATCTTGCCAAGTTCATCAATTAGTTGTTCTTCCCGGCGTCGAATGGACGTGCCGCGAAGCATTTCACCAAGCCTATTCAGGCTGATGTCGCCACGATCAATACCGCCTCTTTGCGTCAAGTCTTCAAGAATAACGGAGGCGCGGTACTTAGTCCGAATATCATTTAACTCTTTTGCAATCTTTGGTTGATTGCGGGCAACGCTCGAATCAATTTCATCAATCAAATTATAGATTTCATGCTTTGCCTGACCAGAAGCTGACGCACCCTTGGCCGAAAGAGCATTGCGAAGCCTTTGCAAACCTTCACCGGCAATAGAAAACGTTTTTGGTGCGGCACCCGGACTTGCGGCAAGGGATTGATAAGCACGAAGAATGTCATCAGCGGCAGACTTCACAACGGAAACGCCGGAAGGACCAACCGCAGCCGCCTCATTAGCCGAAATTTGAGCAATAGCGTTTATAGCGGGTTGGTCAATTTTGAATTGCTTGCCCTGATAGATTTTATCAAATTGACTTCCAAGGTCTTTGATGCGCCCACGAATAAATGCCTCGTCAACTTCGTCAGCCGACTTTCCGGTAGCATCTGCCGCTTTCCGATTGGCAAGTTTCTGGTTTGCCTTGGAATACCCAGCAGCGCCGCGCTGAACCGTAGGTGCCTCTCTGGCGACCTGTGGCGCAGACAGCTTGAATCCCATCTTTTCTGCTGATCTGGCTAGTTCTTCGCCAATTCTTCCCGTTTCTCCAACAAGCGTTTTTGCTAGCGTGGGAAGTGCAAAAAGCGCTGGCGCAATTTCACCGGCAGTTTGATAACCGGATACGTCTTTTGAAGGACGGGGGATTCCAAGTTCTTCTGCGTTCTGCCGGATCATTTCGGTTGTCGGCAGAAACGTCTTATCCGTTCCACCCAAAACCGTAGAAGCGTCATAAAGTCCTTTACGACCAACGGACCCCATAGTTTCGGGAAAAGCCTTACCCAGTGCGCGAGGTGCCGTTTGAGTTATAAGTTGTTCTATATCGCCCATAGCACCCAAAGTTCCAGTTCCCAGTCCATAGGAAAAAGCCCCCAGACCGGACGGTCTTTTTCTGGCTTCCTCAAAATCTTTCATGGCAAGCCCGCCGCCCCCAAAAACCGATTTTTCTTGGGGGGCGGTGGACTTATCCCAATCCGGGATGTTTTTTTCCTGACCAGGTGGTTTGTCCCAATTTGGAATCTTGTCTGCCATTACGGTTCAACTCCAAAATGACGGATGAAGTTTTGCCTAGAAGTGGGGTTTGATTGACCCCTTTTACGGTCTTCAGCCGTTGGAATTGGCTTTCCGCCCTTGTTAAAAGTGGCTTCCAAAACGTCGTCAACCGTGAACGGAACGGCTTCATTGATGTCGTTATTGGCCTTTTCGACCGCTTTAACCATCCCCTCGGTTGCACCCGGCTTGGTGGGGAAATTTTCAGCCAAAATGTTCATCTCTTGGCGCACTCTGGCCAAGAAGTTTGCCGCAATTTCAGCGCTGTCGCCCGCCTTTGGAACCTGCGCCTTGTAGGCTTCGACTCTGCCCTTGGCGATAGATGTAGCATAACCACCACCAAGAGCGGACGCCATGTTTTGCTCAAGGCCGGAAACAAGCTGCTGCAACATGCGGCTTTCCTTGTCAGAAACTGCCCGCGCAAACGTATTGGAAAGGCTCCTGTAAAGGGTGTCACCCTCTTGCCCGGTCATACCAGAGAAAGCGCTAAGAACCGTGCCTTTGGGAAACTTGGAAATGTTCTTAACGTCAGCGGCAACTTGGGTAATAGCCTCGCGGATGTTTTCCGCGCGACCCTGCAAAAGAACGGAAGCGCGACCACCCTTCTGACGTTCCGCAAACATTGCCATTCTTTCGGCGCGAGCCTCCCTTCGATCAAGTTCAGCCTGAGTGTCACGGCGCTTTTGTTCTTCTAGGCGCGTAGCGGTTTCAATCATTTTGTCGTGAGTATCATTGACGCTTTTAAAGGCATCAAAAGCGGCCTTCGACCCCTTGGCATCGTTTAATGCCTTGAAGGAATCGGCGCCGGAGGCATTAAATGCCTGAGACAATTCGCTGTCTCCGTATGCAATACCATTCTTAATGGCGTCTTCGCGGTGTTGCTTAAACGCTTCTTTAATGTCCTCTACCTGCTTGGACAGATATTTTGAGTTTTCATCAAAAACCGCCTTTTGCCTCGCGTACTCCGCGTCATCGCCTTTCACAAGGCCCTGCATCATTCCGGTCAAAGCGGCCTGAGAATTGGCTGCGGCAGATGTGCTACCCTTTCCGCCAATAAACGCGCCCAACATGCCAACAATCATAAAAAGATTGCTGACATCGCGCATGTAGCTCATATCTGGTTTAAAAGTCAGCCCTTCTTCAAGGGGTTTTCGCTGAGCACGTTCTTCAACATCGTATTGTTTTAATGCGGATGGAAGCATTTCCCTCTGCTTAACTTCCGCCTCTCCTGCTGCCTTTGTTTTGGCTTCGTAATCAGCGGCCCTTTTTTTAAGTTCTTCGTATCCAGGCTGAAGCTGTCCAATAAGATCAGTGCTAGGCTTGACGGCGGCGGGCTTTTCCGTAACCGGAGGTTTGCCCATGTCCGTCTTGAGAGTGTCTGCAAGAGCCATGATTAATTTCCCGAAACCGTAGAACCGGCGGGCAGATTAATCGTCGTACCGCCACCGCCAATACCGCTCAGCCGAGCCGCCAACTGCGCCATAGTAGAATAGAAATTAGATGTAGCCGTCTGGTTGGCCACATTGGCGTTATAACCTTGGACGTAAGCCTGTTGCAGGTAGCTATCTGCCGTATTCAACAAACTGATAGCCGTTGTAAGCTGGTTCTGAAGCAACCCGGCATAAGTCTGGGAAATGGCTTCCGCCGCCTGGGCAGACGATACCGCACCTCTGGCCTGAGATGCCGCAATCTGGGCCTCAGTAGCCTGGAGAACCTGGGCGTTCTGCGGGGTAAGACCGCCCGCCATAGTGGTCGCCAAGGTGGCATTTCCAAGCGCCTGAGTGGGCTGCGCCAAGGAAGCAAGCTGGCTTTGAAGTTGGGCACCCTGACCGCCGCCAAGGTTGCTGCTGCCAAGCAGACCCATGCCGCCCAGACCAAGGATGCTCAGAAGGGTAGAGTTATTGCCAAGAAATGACTTGGCTTGCTTATCAAGGGACGGTTCCTGCGTCGGCGTCTGAACAGTGTCAGGAACCATAAAGGACGCATAATCCGGCATGGCAGCAGTCGCAGCTCTTTCACCGCTAACAACGACGCTTTCTGACGGTATTGTTGCGGCTTGGGCAGCCGCAAGGGGCTGAGGCGCTGCCGGTGCAGGGGCGAGCGTCTGAGCGACAACCGGCTGCGGAGCAGGGGCCTGAATAATTCCGGGATCGTACATAAACGTACCCGCGTCCGTAGAGGGTGCCCTGGTTCCGGTTGATTCAACCTGTTCTGTGGGAAGCGCTGAAGGAGCGGGAGCAGGTGCTGGAGAGGGAGCAGACGGCGAAACAATGGTCGGGTCATACATGTATGTGCCGTAATCAGTACTCGGCGCAGTAACAGTGACCGACTCCACATCAAACTCAGGCAACCCAGTGGCCGGGTTAATGGACCCGCGACCACCCCTGGCCTTCAGAAGCCGAGCCTCCTCCGGGGTGATATGGGCCAAAATAGAGTCACGACCACGCCCCATTGACCGTAGCATCTTTGCCACAGAGGACATGTCGGTATTGAGTGCTTTAGACAGGGCCATTAGGCATTTCCTTGATCTGTTCTAAGAGATGCTACATTCCACGGGCTGTACTTTGTAGCACCAGCCGGTTCCCCGAAAATAGGCCCCCCTGGGCCGTAAATTGATGTACCCCCGGTTTGACCCACTTGGGCGGCTTGAGCGGCCTGTGCGGCCACGCTAGGCCCTGTAGAACCCGCCCCAGCGCCGGTCCCTGCACCTGCCCCAGCGGTTGAGGTGCCTCCGGTGCCAAACAGAAAGTCCAGCAATCCGTATTTCAGGGCACCGCGTTCAGCCGTCCTAACCCCAGGGTCGCGCTGAAGGTCTTTGGTCAAAAAATCAATAATATCAGTCGCGCCAACATTTGCCTGTTCCTTGGGTGCTGTAACCGTAACCTGCTCGGTTCCAGTAGGAACAGAAGTAGCGGCAGTTGCGTCTACCGTAGTTGCTGGCCTCTGAGCCGTAACAGTCGCCTGTTCTACCGGCGTGGCAAAGGCGCTGGATAAATCAGTCGTCGGGGTAATAGTGGGAGTGACCGTAACAGATTCGACTCCCGGAACTCCGCCAACATTTGCGGTTTGCGTTGCCGATGCTGTATCCCCTGTGCTGACACTAGACGGGGCAGAAAAAAGCTGACCGCCAGCATAAGTCGCCGCACCGCCAGCCAAACCCTTTTCCAAAGCCGTGCCGATGTCTTGACCCTGTGCCAAAGCGGCACCAGTCGTAGTGACTCCGCTGGAAATAGATTGCGCCTCGGTTGCAGTAAGGCTTGGATCAATTCCCTGTATTTCCGGCGTCAGACCGCCAGATACGCCGCCCGTAGCCGCGCCCCACAAAGCGCCCTCGCCAGGATCGGCACCCGCAGCCGCCGCAGTTGTAGCGCCAGCACCGGCACCAATAATTGCACCCGTAACAACACCGTCAATAATTGCACCGGCATCAATGATCCCGCCAATGGCAGCAGCAATGCTTCCACCCAGTCCAAGGGCGGCTCCTACCGCAGTAGATGAAGCAAGTGCAGCAACGGCAATACCAGCAAGAGGCGGCATTATTTAACCTCCATAGTTAGCTGATAAGCGGGGACCATCTTCTGTCCGTCGTTGATCGTTGTCTGGGACAAATTCACTGGCAGACCGGAAGCCTTCAGCAAATTTGCCGTGCCCATGTCCGTCAGCGTTGACGTAATGGTTTTAAAGCCCTTTGATTTGGCCCACTCGTAAGCCTGTTTCATTCTCTTGGCGAGCGCCTGGGGACGTTCTTCGGTGAAGATGTGAACATCCACCGTACCCGGACCCTTTTGTTGCGCCCAAAACACAGTGTTGCCAAATTGAATGATGCGGGCCACTTTCTTCTGAACCTGCTTGCCGATGACGGCTAAAACGTAATCAGCAGCCTTCTGATCCCCAGTAGTGGCAATGACGTAATCTCGAATAATCTGGCTAGGCTTTTTCTTGCCCCCGCCCTCGCCGCTTTCCTGCTTCATGGCGGGCATGACATCGCCCGTAGACGGCTGTTGAGGCTGTCCAAGCATGGACTGGGCTGCGGGCGCTAACGGTGAAGTCGGACTCATCAGACCCCCAATGCCGTCGCTATGCTGGCATGGATTTGGTAATGATCCGAAACCCAGTCGTAAAACTGGTCCTCATTATTCCAATTCATGTCCAGCAGGTTAATGGGATTGCTCAAGCCAAGGTATGACGCAAACACCTGATGCTCGTCCTGGTGCGGCAAAAGCCAGTCGTCGATGTTCTCAACCTGTACGTCAAACAAATTAAAGGACGGCACCTTCATGTTCTGGGCACTCAGGGTGCGCTTGAACAACTGGTGTTGCATGGCGTTTTCCAACAGAAAGGTCTGCAAACCCTCTGTGTCGCCCCACTGCACGCTGTTCAAGTCGTTCATGTTCATGTGTAGTACGGAACCTTAACGCTGACGCCGTTGATGTTCATAATCAGGAAGTTAGCCGGAGCCACCAACATGCTCGAAATGCCGTTGCCGGTATTGGACGTTGCACCCGTATGATTGACCACGTTGGCCGCAATACTGCCGCTGCTGATTGTGACGTTGGTAACGGTCAGATTTCCGACAGTCGTAGCCGTGCCGCCAGGAGCAATAGCCGTGTTGCCAATGGTAACAGAGGAGATGACGACGTTGCTGGCGCTGGTAATACGCCCCTGTGCATCGACAACAACCTGACCCACCGCCGTCGCATTGCCATAAGTTCCCGCCGCAACCGTTGTGTTGGCAAGACTGATCGTACCCGTCCCGGTAATGGGACCGCCCGTCAGGCCCGTGCCAGTGGCAACATTGGTGACGGTGCCCTGATTGGTAATCGTGATGTTGGCCGCGTTTGTAATCCGGCCCTGCGCGTCAATGGTGATTTGCGGGACAGCCGTTCCGTTGCCGTAGGTAGCAGCCGTAACAGTCGTATTGGCAAGGGAAATGGTGCCGGTTGTCGTAATGGGGCCACCAGTCAAGCCGGTCCCGGTGGCTACATTTGTAACCGTACCATTGGCTGCATTACCAAGCGCGGCAATATAACTGGCGGTCTTTAACATTACAGGCCCTCACCCGGAGTGATGTAAACCACCGCCGTACCGCTGGCCGTAACCCCAGTGAAATAAGACGCCGGGGGGAAGATCAGGATTTCGTCCGTACCGGCCAACAGTGGAATGGAAGCGGCATTGGTTGTGATGGTTGTCGCATTGTTCGCAGAAACGGTGGCATTAGCACCCACCCCCATGAACACCGTCACGTTACCGGAATTAATAACCCTATATCCGTTGACCTGGGGGCCGTTGCTGGGTGCCTGAACAGCCGTAGGAGCGGCAACATTAGCCGTGAACGTGACTGTGTTACCCTGCGGATTGAAAGCGTTAATGCTCATTAGGACACCTTTGAATCTTCTTTAATTTGCGGCTGCGCCTGCTTCTGAATTTCTGCGATCACTGGCGCAACCTGCACAAAAGTAGTCGCCATGTTCTAAGTCCTTTGTCTTTCTGCGGGCCGGTCTACGGAAAATTGCCGCCCACGGGGTTCGGGAAGCCCTCGGGGGCTGCAGTGCCGATCTTGGCTCCAGGGGGGACGGTGGTCGATGTCCACGGGCTTTCGTTCATGGGGCCTACGCAGTCGGCCAAGGTCGCACCGTTTACCTTCTCGGGGCGTACCGTGCAGGGCATGGACCACATGTTGGAGAAGCCCCCACCCGGCTTGGTTGTGCTGGTAAAAGTGCGGATTACGACGGCGGTGGGTGCCCACGTCGGAGCGACGGGGTAGGTTGTGGCGTTACTGAACAAGGACCAGACTTTGCCCTTGGGGGCCTTACAGGAGCCGTTCATCAGGCTCAGGTCGGCAATGCTG
>Ga0214219_1000191_pt1 | contig 30229 bp, 34 predicted proteins | sample TroBogypolimnion_26_FD_153057 | JGI IMG/M metagenome (GOLD analysis project Ga0214219, IMG submission 153057) | Freshwater microbial communities from Trout Bog Lake, WI - 25JUL2007 hypolimnion | ecosystem: Environmental > Aquatic > Freshwater > Lake > Hypolimnion/Profundal zone | place: Trout... | reverse complement strand
TCAAACGCGAGCTCAAGCCGTGGTTTTGGGCACAGGAGTAAAAACGGATTCTTTTTTTACAGAATAGTACTGTTCAGGATACGATAAATATCCTCGATCTAAAATGATTTTGATTCTGAGCTTTATTGCTTAAGATAAACTTCAAATACGATTGTCAGATATTTATTATATCTCGGAATTGTCTTGATCTTACAAGACATAGGAATTACAGTACACCAGGCATAAGAACCTGGTACATGTGTAATACAGTTTAATGCGGAAGGAGTGGGCATTAAATAGGTAACGTTGGCCTTAACAACCGAAGATAAGGAGTTCATGAAGTTGAACACAGTAACTGCGAAGGAGGGGCAGTTACCTGAAAGTGTAACAGAAAGTTTAGTCACCAACGCCGGAGAGAACGGTAAATCAACAAGTGAAAGGGAGTGTTGGTCGTTATGTAACGTTAAATACATCGTTGGGTTTCGTAAAAAATCAAGAGTATTACAAGATTAGCTATCAAGTACTATTCGTAAGAAGTGTAGGCATACATTTTTTAGTCAAAAATTAAACATACTTCAACATGCTTCTCACACTGGTTTTGGGATTCAAAAATAGCAGTAATTCCTGCAGGTATAGGACTCACATGGACGTTGTGTCGAATGATACAAGGTCTATTTATTACTTCGCGGACAATGCTGATAACTTCATGTAATGATACTTCCTTTTCACAGCAAGGGTAGTTATTATTATAATCTTCTTTTGCTACCAAAAATTCATCATACCAGCACAAGTATAGTTTTGTACTGCCATAACAGTCAATATCAGCCAATTCATGGGATATTTGCTTTTTTACTTCCTCAATTCTTGAAGGATGAAACATTTATTAGCTTACAGGCGAATACTTACGGAGTTTTTACCTGTTGAACCTCCCTTCTTAGCAGAGGGAGCTAGGGTTACCTTTTTATCAGATTGGCTTATACCTGCATTTACTGACTTCAAGAGATCAGAGATGTCATTTGGGATTGACGGAGGCTTCATCTCTACGCGGGGCTGGACAGCTGCTTGGGGGGGTTGAGGATTAGGACGTTGAGGAAGCTTCACAGGTGACTTGATAGTCTGAGGAGCCCGCTGGGGAGGAGGAGGGATCATAGAGCTCATGAAATCAGCAAGACCTGCCATGGGATTGTTTCCACCAGTGGCCATAGGAGGAGGAGCAACATGTGTTCCACGCTGCTGAGACTGTGACTGCATTGCAGCCGATGCGAGCTGGCGAGCAATATCAGGATTAGACTTGAGTACCTGATCAAGATTAGGCACAGGTGACTTCTGAATCATTTGATTTGTCAGATGAACCATGTACACCATCATACACGTACGAATAGGAATGCGTACAAGTGGGTGCATTCTCAGCTTGTCACCATACAGATCATATAGCTCCTCAAAATCCTCCTCCATGTCACCAACCTTCATCTGAGCAGCCTCAGATAGCCCATCCAACTGAAGACCAAATGCCTTTACCATCCCTACATTCTTTGAAGACCACTCCAGACCTCCCATACCGGTCACGAACCACTCAGAGAACTGCTGAACTGTACGATCCATATCCTTCTCCTTACGGATGAACTCCAACTCCATCTCCATCTCCTCTAGAGAAGAGTCCATAGTGAATCTCTTACGCAAAGGAACTCCCAGCTTAGCTAGACGGTCAAACTTGCGTAGAGTCTCATACTTCTTGCGTTGAACATGCTCATCAGACATACGCGTGCGGGAGTGCGAAGGCATAAACGGTTCTGCATTCATATTCTGAACACCAGACCACGTCTCAGTCTGGCCTACAGAGTCCAGATTAGGCATAATATGAGGAGCTGAATCCGTGACATCAACTGCAAAATCAGGAAGCTCTACCGTATCCAGATTTGGTAGCTTACTATCACTACCTGCCATATTGGGATTTATAAGCATATCTAAACCGAGAACATCCATTTGTTAGTTAGTGACGTTAGGGTTATTAAAACTTTAACGCATTTAACAACTTCTCAAAATATGACTTCATGAACTCAGGAGATAAAGCTTCTTCGGCAAACTTCTTTGCTCGTTCTGCTATTGTCTTACACTTCTTATCGTGAGCCTTACACCATTGTACTTTCTCTTCCAGATCAGATAAATCTGGTTTTATTCCAATATAATGTTTACCATCCTTCATGCGATGGTCTAGCCAATGAACATATGGACTCTGAACACGCAAAATAACCGATCCTAATAACATCATTTTCAACAACCGATAGGCAAGAACATTACCATCCACATGAATAATATATTTATGCTTTGCCTGTTCATCAAGTGACATAAATGAAACTTTGGGAATGTTAATATTTAATTCATCTAATCCGTGCTCAGGATCAAAACGCATAACTCCTCTAGTCTCTACAATCCCAACATCTAACAAATCGGATTTCATTGTTGCCAACTTTAGTCTCATATTGGTATCTACTGTATATCCACAACCAGTAGGACTTCCTCTGAATACTGCTATCTCTTTTTTAGATTCCCAATCTACATTTGGTGCCTTATAAGGTTTGAAGTATAACTCCATATCATCGTACGTTGGTATAGGAATATCATAGTATCCTTTCTGACTCGAATAAGCAAACATAGGTAAATGATCAGGGAAGTTATATTCACCTAATGGTTTAGATCCAGAAACCATCTGCCAAGGTTCATGACCATCCTCACGTAGAATTTGAGCATCTGTCAATGAAAATATGTATGCTCCCTTGGGTACTTTGATGTCCTTAATAAATTTAGGGAATTCAGAATTTGTACTAGACTTAAAAGGTTTCAAGATACATTGCATAATCCTCCACTCCTTTGATCTCAACGTCTTTATTAGACGTTTCTTCTTTTCAGCTCTCATGGTTTTGTTTAGGCGTTGAGTGAGATATGGACGTAGAGAAGGAGCTGTTGAATTGGATTCAAGTTTGGTCACCTCTGCTTTGTCCCCATCTGAGCAAAGTAAGTAGCAGTTGTGATGAAGCTTCTCAAATATATACCGTAATGAATGTTCAGCAGTTGTAGTATCTTGCTTCCAAGGTCCTTTAATTTGTGGAGGAAATCGGGCACTTGTAGAACCTTTGTGTGTAGAATTCAAGAATGGTTTGACATAATCAAATGCTTCTTGGAATCCTGTCAGAATTCTCATCTTGTTATTAAACAACTATAAATGTTTGTTAAATTGGACTTAAAACAGGTAAAGGAGTTACCGCAAAGTACTCCTATTATACTTGTCCCGTTCAGAGACAATGCTGAACAAGAACGAGCAGATCATCTAAAAAAGTTCATCTCTCACATGTCACGGTACCATCCGGACTGGATGATTTTAGTCATCGAACAATCAGATGATGACCGCAAATTTAATCGTGGAGCTCTGCTAAACATTGGCGCACGAATCGCACAAAGAATGAAGGTAGATCATATAATCTACCATGATGTTGACTTGATTCCTCTAGCTCCATTGGTACCATATTATACCGCTTTTCCTGAACAACCTATACATGTTGGTGCTGTATACAAAGATAAGTATTCAGGTGATGGATTTATTGGCCAAGCTTTATCCATATCTCTAAAGGATATCAAGAAGATTAATGGATATCCTAATATGTTTTGGGGTTGGGGAGGAGAAGATGATGCTATGAGAAATCGGATGAAAAAGCATGGATTGAAAGTACTAAGACCCGATACAGATAAGGGGTACAAGGTCTTAGAACATAAAGATACACGAACAATTCCAGAAATGAAGAATATGCATAAGTGGGAAGATGTCAAAGGTGATACAGGTAAGCATGGATTTAATGATGTCCAATGGAAAGTTCAAGCAGAGAAAGATCTGGCATCCAACGCAAAGAAAGTTACTGTTGAGATTTACACCTCCGGATAATATCCTCATACTCTGCTTTGGTTTCCAGTATAAACGCTTTATCATCTTCAATCTCGACATTTGCGGATTCCTCAAAATATGGTGTAAGAATTGACTTACCTTGCCATACAAAATATCCAGGAACAACCGCATGATGCCTCTTTCTGTTTAGCTTCAAAGCCGCAAATCCCATTGTACTTTCGGACAGTACAAGATGTCTAGCATTCTGGAAGCAATACATAGTCTCATTTACATCTTCATTTACATAGGTAAAATCTCCACCAAGCAGACATTTTGCGAGGCTTGGTTGATCTGAAAAGATATATACAGGTCCTTTTGCGTTCTGTATATGTTTTAGGTAGTATTCTGGTTTCAGAACAATATAATCCTTTGGAGCTCCTTTGCGGACTTTCTGGTAGTTCTGTACAAACTTGTCGCCTAACCTAAAATGTACAAACAATCCCTTAGCAAGATCATATTTACTCTCTAGATATTGGTATTCGGGATTTGGAGTAAACCATTTCTTTGCTTTGTGGAACCCTTCGATATTATGAAAAATATCATTAGTAACTTCTAGTTCGGCTACATTTCCTTTTAATTCGTCATACTCTTTCCATTTGATGAATCGAATTTTTGGGTGATCTAACAAATCTGGATATATTGCGAATATCTTTTCTTTAGCAGAACCCCTTTGGTGATGGGATTGTTGATCTATCACTAATAGTGTATCTCTAGGATGTTTATGAAGGAAGTAAACCAAAATAAATATCTTATTACCGATACCATTAATCAATCTTAGGAGGTATTCCATTATATCTACTTGGTATTTTCCATGAACCATAATCCTTGTAAGAAAGCGTCTGCTAGATCGTCCTTCTTTGGATGTTTAAGCATGTAATCCTTCCATTGAGCTGGTACCAAAGCGGCAGCGTGAACAATTCCAGTTTTCTTACGACCCTTATAAGTTTTGGTAGCATCATCTACTGTGACCATATTAGTCAATTTATGAACAGCTGAAACTCCTTTAGTAGAATACCCATGACATTCAAACCACATATGCATCATTGCCTGAACAGCCATCATACGTTTATCAGGTTGTTGCTCAAAGATTACTTTATGAGAACCTGTCCAAATCCCAGTACGTGATTTCAATGATGTATTAATCAGAGGAGCCAAATCAACAACGCTTCCTTGTTTGCATGATTTTACACATCGCTTCCAAACACGACCAGCATAATGAGAGTAAAGAGCGTCTACGAGGGACTTCTTGGTAGTACCCTGAATATCGAACGCCCCAGCTTCCTTCTTCAAATCCTCTAAGGTCTTCTGTGACAGGGATGTCTTTGTACACACCCTGCCGGCCTTCTTGTGGACAGTACACGCATATTGTTCTCCTTGCTTCCAGTTTGCTGGTTTGCGACATTTAAAACACTTAGGATTATCGTGGCCAGCGCCTTCGGCCATAACATCTATGAGATCCCAATGTAGAATCCGAACATCTTTGCGACTTGTTCCTTCAAGAATACAGAAAGCTAAATTACGTAACCCAACATCGAATGATACAAGCTTCATTGTTACTTGTATGGGGAGACTGTAAAAATGGATTGAACAATTTTTAAGTGTAAATAAGCAGAAGAATGTTAACCATTCGAATACCTCCAGATGTAGATACCACATCACCATGTGGAGGAAATTCAGCACCCAAGGCTCTGCCTATTTTTACAGTAACATTTAAAAGCAAAAATAAAATTAGATATTTTGAAAAGGAATTCTTCTTTAGGTGTTCAATCCCATATTATAGGAAAAATGGATTTCTGATATACAGATAGCTAAGAACAAACCATGTCTACCATTCTTGACCACGCAATGGGTGTTTTCTGGACTACAACTGGCCAGTACTATACTGCCCTTCGAAAACTCCAAAAGAACCCAACCGACAAGAAGTTGATCTCTGATTTCAGAAAGATCAACCGCGTGCGTAATATGATGATCGAGAAGCTCAACAAACTTACATCAGGGTTGCTGTGAAACAATGTACAAGGCAACAAGCAATGTCATTGAAGCATCTGTTGAAGGATCATGAGCTTTTTCAAGTGGTAAATGATCTGCCAGATGTTTTGATTCTTCATCTAACTCTTTTTTTATGCAATCAAAAGTTCCTGCTAATTTAGCAGTTCCACACCTCTTTCTGCTTGTAATATTCCAATCCGCAATATCATATACTTCCTTTGGAGATTCATAGTTAAAATCATAATAAGCAGCTGCATTCTTTAATGCATCTATGTCTCCAGTTCCCTTCACAACGATTACAGATTCAGCATAATGTTTCATAAAGGTCTTGTACCACGAAGGAGGTTTGTGATGAGCTTTAATATTTTTATCAGCTTCGTATACCTTGATACCTTCTTTTAGGGCTTCTTGACCTTCTTCTGACAATCTTGAAGCAAAGGAAGATCCCCAACCCAATCCTAATCTAGATTCGAGACTATCTAATTTTCGGGCTGTAGCATCTGAAACAGTCGCGTACTTTGCTATAGGAAATGCTACATCACGTTTAGGTTTAGAAATAGTTACAAAGAATGGACTATTAAAAGACCAAGAACCATCTACATTTTTGGTTAGGAGAAATCCACCAATTTCACGAGGAATGAAAAAGAAGTCTTCTTGTGGGGGGAATGTAAACTTTTGATCACCAGTTTCACCTAATACATGCCAGAACTCGCAATCAAACACTAATACCTTTGCTTGGCTGCCAGCTAGTTTATCTAAATTTTTGTTAAAGAATCTCATTATCTTTAAGAGGATGCTTTTAGAAGTTGGAGAAGAACTGTCTTAGAATCACGCTTGCCATACGGGATGCCTTTCTTGGACAGAAGGTCACGGAGTTCAGCAGAAGTCTTAGTCTGAAGATCATCCACATCAACCTCTTGCTTCACTTCAGGGATCTCAACCTTATCTACAACCTCTACTTGGTTCTCTTCTGCTACAGATGCTCTGTCATCTTCTATTTCATCATCAGATTCCTCTACAGTTTCAATTGGAGCAGGCACAAGATGGCTTGCTACAAAAGAGGATAGAGAACTGACAACGGACATCACTTTGTTCTGCTGCCAGTACATGTAACCAACCATACCGGCTAGTACTAGAACCATAGTTGCGAGTACGAGGACACTGACATTGAGGAAGCTGCTCATTTGAAGTTTTATACAGACAAAAGCTTCTTTCTTTAAACGTAAAGGATGCCGACTCCAGACGCGTCTCAGTTTACACAGATGAAAAAGTATGCCGCTATTAATACTGGAGATAAGGGACAGGTACAGCAGAAAACTATAACTCATTTACACCAGCCTGTGCCAAGTGTGACACAACCGGTAGATTTTCTTGCCTCATTTAGCAATAAAAATGCTAATCCTCTTAAGTTTACACCAATTAATCGGGTAACTGGAATTCAAGCAAAGCCTAAGGTTCCACAAGGCAATATACGCTCTCCTTAAAAGTCTTCATCAAACTTAATGGTCATCTCTGCTTGGGAGAGACCAACACCAGGTTTAGAATATTCGGATACCTTCTTTTCGAAGAAGTTAGTTTTACCTTCTAATGAGATCAGCTCCATAAAGTCAAACGGATTTGTGGAATTGTATATCTTCTTTTGACCTAGTTGAAGCAGGATACGATCTGCTACAAATTGAATGTACTGGGTCATATCACGAGCATTCATGCCAATCAAAGAGCAAGGAAGTGCTTGTGTAATGAAATCAGATTCAATGCGTACAGCATCACATACGATTGTACCAATCACATCAGGATCTAGTTTTTGAATCATCTTGTGATACATGGCGACTGCAAACTCGGTGTGTAGACCTTCGTCACGAGAGATAAGTTCATTTGAGAATGTCAGGCCAGGTAGAAGGCCACGCTTTTTGAGCCAATAGATTGCGCAAAATGATCCGGAAAAGAAGATACCTTCTACGCATGCAAAAGCTACTAAACGGGTGGCATAGGGACGATCATCACTCATCCAATTCAGAGCCCACTTTGCTTTCTCGCCAATGCTTGGGATTGTATCGATCGCTCGAAACAGCTTGTTTTGCTCATCCTTATCTTTCACATACTGGTCAATAAGCAGAGAATAGGTCTCTGAATGAATACCTTCCATTGCGTTTTGGACACCATAGAAGAGTCGTGCAATTGGTGATTGAACTTCTACTTGGAATCGAGAAGCTAGATTTTCTTGAACAATACCATCTGAACCAGCAAAGAAGGCTAGTACGTGTTTGATAAAATGTTTCTCTTCAGAGCTGAGCTTCTCCCAATCTTCCTTATCTTTGCTGAAGTCAATTTCTTCGACCGTCCAGAAGGATCCTACTGCTTTCTTGTATAGTTTATACAGGTCTTGCTCGGAGTCCTTAATAGGGAACAAAGTGTAGCGTTCACCGAGAGAAGTGGTAGAGGCATCAAATAGGGGTTCCATTTTACTATTGTGGGGAAACGAATTAAATACTTCCACCTTAAGGAATATAAATATGAGTGGACCAAATCCATTTTCATTATCAAATGCTCCTGAGCACAATTTAGTATCAAAGGTTGTCAGCGTAATCGGGACTGGGGTTCATTATGATGTAGCAGTAGACTTGGTGGATATTGATACGGCTTATATGCGTCAGGTTGGGTCAACGGGACATCCTGTACAGCAAGAGTATGTAACAAATCTGGGATCAACTGGTTATCCTGTAAAGCAAGAGTATGTAACAAATCTGGGATCAACTGGTTATCCTGTACAGCAAGAGTATGTAACAAATCTGGGATCAACTGGTAATCCGGTAACTCAGGCATATATTGCCCAGATGGGTAGTTCTGGAGCTTCTGGCAATGCTTATTTCAATGACATACATGTGGGTGGAAACATATATTGGCATCATTTTGTGCCTGATATTGTTGGGGGTAGCGGTAGTAGTGGAGGTTATACGCCAGTTGGTGGAACTGGTATTCATGTAGATCTTGATGGCTACACTGCAACAGTCTATTCAAATTTGGTAGCTGGGCCTGGTATTGGGTTGACGCTTACTAGTAATGATTGGAATATCAGAAATACGGGGATTCTAGGAGTAACCGGAAGTACATTTGTAAATGTATCCTATACAAATCCCCAGTATCCCGTTATCAGTTTTGCAGGTGTTACTGGAATCCAAGGGATTTCTGGTGGCACTGGTATTGCAGTGAATAATGCTGATCCACTAAATCCAGTGATCAGTTACAAAGGAATTACTGGAATTGCAGCTGGATCAAATGTTGTAATTGATTTTATTACGAATCCGTATGTTCCTATAATTAGTGCGGCTGGTGGATCTGGCGGAGCTCTTCCGAGTGGTCCTCCTGGTGAATTGATTTACTTCACATCAACTGGTATTGCCGCATCACCAAATTTAGTCTATAATGGGACAGTTCTGCATACTCCTTCTACAACTATTCAGACACCTGGACAGACTGGTCAAATAAGGCTTGAGACAAGTGGTCCTGATTCGTATATTAGTTCTGGCAGTATCCCTACGCCTGGTTCGGGTAATTTGCTAAACATTGGACCTATTGGAACTGGAAACACTGGTATCTATCCGGTAGTTGTAGTTGATACAACAAATCACTATGTGGGCATTAATAAGGTTCCAACAGTTGAACTAGATGTTGTTGGTAAGACTAGACTAACTGGTGTGACACTAGAATATGGCATTACAGGAATAAATCCAATAAGTGGGTCAGCTTTGCTTGCTCCGAGCACACAATATATTATATATGGTTGGGGAGCTGGTGGCAATGGGAATAATGGTGTTGGTGGAGCTGGAGGGTATGCAGAAGTTCAGCTTGCTACTGGATCAACGGGACATACGTTATCATGGGCTCAGATGTTTGGCGGTGAATCTGGTGGAGGTAATGCGATGGTAGTATCTTATGCTGGAGTAACATTTTTGTGGATTCCTGGCGGTGGTGCAGGTATATCTGGCGGAACAGGTGCAGCTGCTGGTGAAGTACAGGGTCTGCCTCTACCCGAAGGAGGTATAAGTGCACCTGGTACTGCAGGAGCAACAGCTTCTTACACTGTTACAGGTAATTGGGTGTATACTACACTTGCTGGTGCAACACTTCCACCCGGTGAAGTCTTCAATGGCGGAACAATCGGAGGAACCTTTGCTACAGTTGGTGCAACTGGTGGAATGACGTTCACATTCCAACCTGGCGGTCAAACTATTGCCCAATTTATGTCATCTGCCGGAACAACATACCGTGTTCCTCCAGGAGTAACTCTGACGATCAATTCAAACTTTGCTTCATTTCCTAATTCTACGTTTGATAGTTTATCTAATGCTTTATCAGCTGTTCCAGACGACACATATATTTTAGTAAATGGTGGAACAGGTACAACAAATATCGGAACTGGAACTGCTATTTACAATGGTTGGCCAACTGTTACTGTCCCAAATGATTTTTACCATGCACAATTAAATACTGGTACTACTGGCATACATACTAGTTCTGGACAAGTAATTTGGGAGTCAGGCAGTTTAACAATTCCAGTATCAGGTGCTACATATGACTGGTTTTTCACGTATGGAGCAGGCATTACTGAAATATCGGCAAACCAAGTGATTACTCTAGGCCCTTCAGTTAGTGTACTCTTTCCATATGTACTGCCAACAATACCAAGTGGAAGTATTGCTACAGAAACAGTTCAGAATGTTCCTGCTGGATCTACTATTACAGTTGCTAATCGTCGCCTTGTTAATACTGGGAACTATGCAACAGGTAATACCGGAACTCAATATGGTGGTGGAGGTTTTACGGGTGGTGGAAGTCCTGCACTGGTGACTGTTCTACCTGATGGAACAACACTCGGATTAAATATACCTGGTAATATGCCAGCTGGTGGAGGAGCAGGATCTTGGAATATTCTTTCTTCAGTACCTGATGCAGTAATAACCCCCGCATATACAATTGGCGGTTCTGGACCAAATCCGTATACTGGCACCTACAATCCTTTAGGAACGTTTGGATCTGGTGGTATTACTGGTGCAGGATCAGCAGGAGGACTTGTTTTAAATGGAATATCAAGTGATCCTATAAAGTCATTGACTGCTACAGGTCTTTCTCAATTTGAATACGTTAACATTTCAAACAACTGCTATATTCAAGAAACAGCTATATTGCGCATTAATGCAAGTGCTCAGTTACAATGTGCTGGACAAGCAACCTTTTATGGTCAGTTAGTCGCAGCAGGAGGATCAACAGTAAATTTTGGAGCAACATCTAATGTTATACTTCCGGGTGGAGTCTGGATGACCGACGGAGCAGGAAATAGTAGAATGCTATGGGGTTTTTCTGGAAATAATGCGACATATTTTCAATCACCGAACGGTTATATTTTTCACAATGATCTTGGAAGTGTAGGACTCATTACTATTGACAACTCTGGGAATCTTACAGCTACTGGAAATATTTCTGGAAATGACATTATAGCAAGATCAGACATTCGTGTAAAAGACAACATCCAAACAATAGACTCTGCGTTAGACAAAGTTCTCAAGATGCGTGGAGTCTACTTTACCAAAAAGAATGAAAAAGGAAGACGTACTGGACTAATTGCTCAAGAAGTCGAAGAGATTCTTCCTGAAGTTGTTTATACAGATGATACAGAAGACAAGCTGAAGTCAGTATCATATGGAAGCATAGTAGGATTGCTTATTGAGGCAATCAAAGAACAACAAGAAACAATTAATGATCTTAAATCACGATTAAGCCATTTGGAATAAGTCGATAAGTAGTTTGTCCATTAGCACCCGCTTGAGCACCATTCCAAGTAGACGCATTTCCACTATATTCGATGTTTAAAGTGTTATTCCCAGTCAGGTTTAATGAAACCGTTCTAGTACCAGTGCTTGTAAAATGCTGTGTAGTTCCGTTCTGTCTAATATATAAGTTAGGGCTATTTGTACCTACACTTCCTCCATTTCCTTGACTATTTGCATCCAAGTAAAAATCAAGTGTTATGCTGGTTAATCTGTTACCCGTAACAGTATACGATATGTTCCTAATTCCAACAACTGCTTGTACTCCCCAACCAGCCACATTAGCAGAAGCAAAGGCAGCTTGAGGTGCGAGAGTTCCAGTAGCAGAAGTAAAATTACCTAAAAAAGCAGTTAGATTTACTGGTGTAGCTACTAGAACTCCTGAAGTTATATTCGAATTTGGCCATCTATACTGGTTTACTAAACTTAGCTGACTACCAGATGCTGTACCAGTATATCTTTGTAGAACAGTTGAAAGGTTCAGATTACTGGCTGGCAGTGCCATTTTATTATATCTTAGAAACCAACTTATGAATTGACAACGATGATACACCAGACGCATCAGATACTGGTTTCATTTGAGCTTTAGATCGGAAACCCATTACATATGCTACAACGCCTGCCACAATCGTTTTTGGTGTATGCTCGAAATCATTTTCAGATTTGGTAGAAATATCGTACAACAATTCAAAGATACGATCACGTTGTTGATCATTTAGAGTTAAAGCTGCACACAACCGTTCTGCAATACCAATCTGGGTTTGGAGAACTGTATTTTCCTCTACACTAAATCTGGCAACAGCCTTACAAAGTGAACGAATACTTACGCGGAATAGATCTGATACTTCTTGGTGAGTACGCGAAGCTCCATTTTTACGACATGATACATATACAGCTGCTCCCATTAATGCTCGTCGAGTTTCTCCACGAACTTTTTGAGCATCGTCCATAGATTTGTACAATCCGCATGCATCCATGATAACAGCTTTGGGTAGATTATGATGATTACATACACTTTGAATACCATCAAAGATTCCCATCCACGATCGCTCGGAGTTAGATGATAATGACCATGTCGATAGTCTCTGCAGTGATTTCATTCTGGTATTTGTAGATGCAATTCCACGAAATGATATTACTGATCCATAAGATGATTCAGGAAGAAGGTCGGATGTTGTGAATCCAGTACGGCCTTTTTCTTCTTTTCCATCGTCGTAATTACGCCATTCGGCTCCTTCATCAATGTATCGGTCTCCAATAGTTCCACAAGATTCACAAACATATTCTCCATCATCAACTACGAATGAGTGTTCGCACATGATGTTTGGTATCCTTTGCTGTGACATTAATTCTCTTCCGTTTTACGCGGAGGAGGTTTGTACGAAAGAGAAAAATCAATCAGAGATCCATGCTGCGGAACCCAACGTCTTACGTGAGGACCCATATATTCTTCGTGTAGGTACTTGAGCTTCTCGGTTAGTTCGTCTAAGAAGAGGAAGATAGCAAAGATAAAGAAGATACCAGAAATGTAACCGTCCACAAGAGTATCTAATTCTTTGCGTACAGGGAAGAATGGAGGTAATTGCTCGACAATATGTGCACTCCAAAAGGCTACTACAGCAATAATAATAATCTCAATAGAAACATCGGAGAATTTGTATAGTTCAGTCTGCTTAATCCACTTCTCATCAAATTCATCAAATATGTGGTAAAACATGTATGAAATAAATAGACCAAACAATGTGTACAAAATTGCTAGCAATGCAGCATTTATGGTTACGCCAAACTTTTCAGTTAAGTTCATTTTGAGTACCATCCTATTGTATTATCATTGTAGAAAAGTTGGATCATACACTTGTGGACGATAATTTGTGACTAGCATAGGCTTGCCTAGATCTTTGGTTTTTACAGGTTTTAGCCAAGAAATAAGCAGATACTTTTCTTCAACGTGCCAAACCCAAAATCCAGCTTTTAGGAGTTCTCCAAGCAGGTAATTGACTGCGTCTTTAAAGTTGTACAGTGGGTACCCAAATACGAAGGATGGAACTTCGAATAGAATGTAAGGAGCATTTGCGTTTCTGATAGCTTGTTCGCGTACTTTCCCTTCAATTTGGGCAAGTACTGGTTTCATGGCAGACATTTTGTACATTCTACGCTCCTCTTGCTCGTCCCATACTTCTCTGGCTTTCATCATGGTAAACTTTCCTTATTAAATGGTGCCATTTAGAATTCTTGCGTTGGGCGGTGGAGGCACTAAAGGATTCTTACATATAGGGGCATTACATGAACTAGAAAAACAACTAGGAAACTTAACAAGATATTTTAGCAAGGGTATTTATGGTTGTTCAATTGGATCTATTCTTGCTACCGGAATTGCCTTTGGGTTGGATTCTACTCAGATGGAACGCTTATCCAGGAAATCTATGAATTTTGGATTTGTTCTAGATGATCTTAAGGTAGCTGCTCTTACACAAGCTACCACAAAGAAGGGTCTGTTTAATATGGATGCATTCGAAAAACATGTTTTAGGAGCTTTTGATAGTGAAGGTATTGATTTGCGTAATAAAGTTTTAAATGATGCTAAAATTCCATTATTTATGGTTGCATCCAATATGACAAAGGGAATACCTACTATTTTTAAAGGCGATGTTCCCATTATGGCCGCGATAAAGGCATCATGTTGTATTCCAATTCTATTTCACCCACAAGTGATTGGTAAAAGTGTATATATGGATGGAGGATTGATTACAAATGAACTACACAAACTGATACCGAAAGAACTTCAAGCAGAAACTCTTTCCATATATTTAGTTCATTCAAGTCCACATATTAATCCTCATTCTATAGACCGCATGTCTATTATGGATTTTATTTATAAATTGTATAAGACCACATGCTTATACCACCACACTCAGAATCACAATGACAACATACTAAGTTTATATTATGCGAGTGGATCTGGAATAAAAGACAGAGATGATGAAGAGAAAGAAGAAATGATAACAATTGGTAGATGTTTAATGCGTAACTTTTTGGCCAAGCGTTCCTGTTAAGAATGCCTCAAATGTAGCAGGATCTGGGATTGCCTGAAGAGTATAGACTTTATTAGCTGTTTCTAATTTGAATGTTGGGAATTCTTTGATATTGTACAAGGCTGCTTGTCCTTTATCAGCCTCTGCATCAATTTGTACAAAGATGATTGATTTACCACCATATGTGGCAGATTCATTCCGAACCTTCTGTTTGAATGAATTCCAAGGTTTGAATGCCTTCTTTGACCAAGGACACCAAGATGTATAGAAGAACATAAACTTAGCTTGCCCTGCTTCTAAACCATTATTTGCGATAGGAGGATCTTCTATGATGAATTTACTACCTGGGTAGTATCCAGCTAATAGCCGATAGATAGCTATCACGCAGACAAAAGTTAGTACAACTATTAATACGGTTGAAAGTATCTCATTCATTCTTACCAAATGACGGGTATAAAAGTTTAGCATCTTTACGTTCTTGTTCAAACCATTGCCGATATGCTACTTCAGGAGTCAAGTTCTTACTGATAATTTGGGTTGCGATGTTATAGGTTTGCCTTTCGGGTTCGTAGGGTTTTGGTCGGATTCTATACCATTTCCCTTGTACACGAATTGCTGGAACCATTTTTTGAGTGTCAGTTTTGGCTTGGACAGTTGATTCCATTCCTTAAATGTATAGTTGTTGCTCATAGATAAATTACATCTCCCACATATTGGTACCAAGTTTTCCAGAATTGTTTCACCTCCTTTTGACTCAGGGATATCATGACCACATTGAAAGTCAAATACAGTGATCACATTCTTACACCAAGTTGTCGCACACTTTCCAGAATATTTCTTATCAAAAATTTTCAGCCATACTTGTTCACGCAGAGCTTTAGGAATTTTTTGCTTGGAAGCCATTGTATAATAAGACTGTTAACGTGTAAAATGGATACAGAGGTTGATACTGTATTAGATGTAAAAATGGAGGACGAAGGACATAATCGTTATCAACGTCTTCATGCAATTGTTCAAGAGATCAATAGTACTTCATTAGTTCGTACTGCAGAATGGTACGCTGAACACAATGATCTACTTCACATGTACGATAACCACTTCAGGTCTGGATTTTCAGATTTGAATCCAGAGATTACGAATACACAATTTCGTGCAAACTGCTGTATGTTGGACAAGCTGATACACAAACTAATGGGAGAGTACGAACGCTACCGTTGGTTTGGGTTGTATGATTACATGCAGTTCAATAAAATTGCAATTGAAGTTGTGGACTATATTTGGGAAAATGCAGACACGCGTGAAGATGATATCAGCAGTATGTTTAGTACTATGTCTGTTTAAGCAGGGAAACCTACAAGACCAGCACCAATACCAAAACCAGCACCAGTACGAGCAGAGGCTCCTACAGAGGGAGCATATACATCAAGGATGGCAAAAGTCGCCATAGCCGTCAGCGAGATCATGCCGATCTCATTCATTTTTAGCTTGCCAGAGAATACATACGCCGCAAACGCAACAGCTACACCCTCTAGAGCGTACTTGACTAGGCGTGTTACAATATCAGACATGTCAGGCATCAGTGAGGGAGCTACTTTCTTTTTGTCGTCCATTTATATTCTATAAACGAATAAAAGTAAATGACCATAATTACTTTTTATTCATCGATTGATCCCGATGTTATTAAGAAATATAGCATCTACAATGCAGGCGAACGTCAATTTGATTTTTACTTGATGTCTTACCTAAACTCACCTGATGGTTGGTCGCAAGATGGTTACTTCTTTGAACTAACCGAGAAATCTAAAGCAAGAGTAATGATTCGTCTTTCTTCTTCAAAAACTATTCAAGAAATTTGTGGACTTCCTGGGAAACTATCTTGTGCATTTTTGGGCGGGAGAGATATGTTCTTATGTGCTGAACGTTGGTTTGAAGGAGCTCCCAAAAGTAAGCTGAGTCTAGAAGACTATAGGCAGTACATGGTATCTCATGAGATGGGCCATATTTTGGGTAAAGAACATGTAAAGTGCCCAGGCAAGGGTAAGCCCGCTCCAATTATGCTTCAACAAACTTTGGGCATTGGAAAATGTATTCCGAATACAGATGTAAAGGAATGATCGAACTAAATAGCGTATTTACTACAGTCGGAGTAATTCTAATTGCTATATCAAGCAGTTTGAATTGGATATACCTATCAAAATCTGATGCTCAACTTTATAACTCAATTATTCCATTTGGTTTGAATTTTGTTGTACTCATCTACATTGGCTATGGATTTGTTGTTCTAAATTCGATCTCTTTGCTTGTAAAACTTATTATTTTAACATTTTTGGCTGCTTTATGTTTTGTTGATATCAATGCTATGTACAAGAAACCTGGCACTCAAGCTGAAATTGTTATATCGGAAATTGTTCTGATATTTGGTACACTTGTTCGACTATACTTTATGATCTCATTGAACTCAGATGCCGCTAAATCTCTTTTTGTTATTGCTACTAAACGGGTAGTTGAAAGTACAGTTGGTAAATCAGCACCTGAATCAAGGCCTCTACCAGTATCTGATCAGAAACCTGTTCCTGGATTTGATAGAATTAGTCAGCTATTTTCGGATGTCCTCAAGAAGGAGAACAAGCTGACACCAGAGGAGATACAAGAACAGAAGAATAAGCTGAGAATTCTATACGGAAAAGATCCTGTGGCTGTTGCCTTGACTGGTGGTTCTAGACGCAAGCGTTAAAAAGTCACTTTCAGACATCATGGCATATAATAATAAAAATGCCTCGTGAGACTTTACCCAAGGAAGAAGATGGACAGATTGTAGATTACCTAGAGGAGGACCCCGAGATCCCTACGCAGCGTTATGCGATTATGTCTTTTATTTCACCCGAGAAGGTGATCAAGCAGAAGGAGATGTTCTACTATGAGCGTTTTCTGACATGGCTGGACTACGAGTGGAAGGTGACTGGCATGGAGGGATTTATGGCGTTCCTAGGCAAGAAGTACTCACTGAAGATTGAGGATCTAATGAACGACATGAATGAGTTTAAGAAGGTACATGATGCAGAGGTACGGGCTTCTGATATCCAGGAGAAGTACCAGATCTTTCTAATGAGGCACGAGAAAGAGCTTGATATTGAGTTTACGGAGAAGAATGAGTTTCGCACCAATGTTCGTGGTGTAAAGGTTCGTCGTATCTTTGCGAATCTAGAGGAGGCCCAGATGTTCACGAAGGTTCTTCAGCGTAAGTACCCCCGTGATAACCTTTATATTGGCAAGGTTGGTTGCTGGCTGCCTTGGGATCCTTCTGAGAATGTGATGCCTGAGGTTGAGTATGCAGAGAAAGAGCTGAATGAGATGATGCGCAAATACAAGGAAAATGAGGTCAATAAGGACATCTTTTTCGATGAGCGTAAAAATGAGAAGATTGAGGATCAGAAGAAGGAAAACGCCCGCCGCCGCGAGCAGGCTCTTAAAGATAAGGAAGCAGAGTCAGCTGTGGCTATTCTAGATAATGCTCCTGTTCATCCGACTGAAGGTGCGATTCGAGAGTAATACAAGAAACGTTACAGCATTTTAGTATAAAAACCATTGTCCACCAGTTGGAATATTATAGCTTACGACACCACTCATAGCCAAAGGGGATGACCGTATATCAAAATATTTAAGTGTTGACAGTAAAGTTGGAGGAATATTAATTCCTGAAACAGCTGTTCTTGAGAGATCAAGTGTAGTGAGTGCTGTACAACCCTCTATCCGTAAGGTTGTTAAAGCTGTAGGCATACCTTGTATAGTTTGTAATAATTTACAGCCAGTTAAATTCAGTTCTATTAGTTTCGGACATGGTATAAAGCTAGTCATCACTGATCGATTTGTAAAATCAAGAGTAGTTAAATTTGTACATGCCGAAAAATCGAAGTTTTTTATAGTAGCTGGTATCGAAGTATTTGAATATTTGGGGAATAGTTTTAGAGATATTAGTCCAGTAGGTAATGTAGGCAAAGTAGTCATAGAAGTGCACGTTGAAAAATCAATATTAGTTACCGTAGATGGTATTACATAATTATTTGAATAAGCAGGGTATAGTTTTAGTGATGTTACTGCTGGAGGCAAACTTTCCAGTTCAGACATCGCGGTACATGGTGACAGATCAACGGTCTTCAGTAATGTACAACCAGCTAATTGCAAGCCTACTAGACTAGTAGGTAATGTAGGCAATGTGGCTAGACTACTACAGTTATATAATGTCAAGCTGGTTAGTCCTGTAATTACGGGTGTTACACCTGGAGCACTGGGTGTAGGTAATGTAGGCAAAACAGTCATCAATTTACAGTCCGAACAATCAAGTCTTGCTAACGTAGGTGGTAGTATTGCACCAGTTTTATAATTAGGGAATAGTACCAATACGTTTAGTCCCGAAGGTAATGTAGGCAAAGTAGTCAGAGCGGCACAATCGTATAAATTTAGGCTTGTTAGTCCCGAAGGTAATGTAGGCACAGTAGTCAATGAGGCACAATTACTTAAATTTAAGTCTACTACTTGATCAGGTATTCCTGTGATTGTAGTTAAATCAGCAGCATTTATGGTCAGAGTAGTTGGCAGTCCGGTGCACCCTGTTAAGATAAGGGTTTTTATCGTAGATGGTATCGCTGGTAGTGCTGTTAAACTTGTCTGGTTAGATAAGTCAAGCGTAGTCGATACGGTTGCTGCTGCCATGACAATCGGTAGTTTTACATCTTGTACTGCAGATGCCATTACAAGAGGTTGATTAATGCCAAATCTTAAATTTTTACGCATTTTATTATATAGAATGCGTTTTTTTTTTAACACGTAGTCTTCTATTTTAGCCTAGATACCATTGTCCACCAGTTGGAATATTATAGCTTACGACACCACTCATAGCCAAAGGGGTTGACCGTATATCAAAATATTTAAGTGTTGACAGTAAAGTTGGAGGAATATCAATGAAGCGAATATGTGTATCTCTAATATCAAGCGTATTTAGTGCTGTACAACCGTCTATCTGTAAGGATGTTAAAGCTGTAGGCATACCTTGTATAGTTTGTAATAATTTACAGCCACGTAAATCCAAGCTTGTTAGATTAGATAAATCAAGCGTAGTCGACGATACTGCTGCCATGACAACAGGTTGTTTGATGCCAAATTTCAGAGTTTTACGTATTTATTATGGATAACGTGTTAATTTTTCCCTTGCTGTTTGACCCATACTGTAGGACCCTTTTTCTGAACTTTAGCAGGATCGAAGTCATCACCAGCTAACATTGTAGAACTAAATGGTTGATTATTAGCCCAAAGCGAATCATCACATAACCGAAAACTCGGGTGATCATTTGCCTTGTACCAAAAAACTTGATCTTCTAACTTGTTGGATTGAACACCATTTGCGATTACTAGACATTCATAATTTTCAGTACATTGATCCATAAATTGACAAAACATTTCAAATGTTGGGAACATACCTGCATAGTTATCGTAGATTCTCTTTCTATTTGTGATGTTATTCTCACGCAAGATGAATACGAAATCTATATTTGTTCTCAAGTTAGGTGTGATACCCAACGGGTACTGCATAGTAATCAAGGTTACCATATCGATATGACGACCGTTCATGAATACGTAGCGGGTTGATTCTTCATTGATCCATGACTTATCGTATAGGCAGTCGTCTAGAATCAGAAATGCACGAGGATCTGATTGAGAGTTTCCTCCATGAGATTTCTTGTCGTGATTTCTTTGCTGTTTGACAGCTAGCTGACGTTTTATTGCATTCATTACGATTCCAGGACTATATTTATCATGAATCAATTTGGATGGAACCATATCTTGAAAAAAAGGATTAGCAACTTCTGTACCAGAAATTACGGTTCCTACAGGAAAGCACGCACGAGTATTAGCAAGAATATCGCGAACCAAGAAAGATTTGCCAGTATCTTTCTTTCCGATCAGAACAATCATTGGAGATTTACGCGAGTCGATCTCACATCGATCAACAATTGTTTGAATATTGAACTTTTTGATTTGAAAATTCATCGCGTGAACTTTCCTATATTGGTTTAGGGCATGGATTATAATTGAATAAATGAAGCGTAAGCAGACAACTGAATTACGTACAAATCCGGTACCGTTGGTTGTTGGGAGAACACCATGTAAAGCTGATCTATGGAATGTAACAAAGTTACAACCATTTTTTCCTCCGATTGAGTGTTTGTTTAAGACAAATTCATTGGAGCGTGTACAGGAATATGGGATCAAAATGAATGACCCGATTATGTCTGTTGATGGAAGTTTAGGTAAGCTTGCCTCTGGTCGTACTTTAGAAGTTCATCCAAAAATTACTATGCTTCTGGGACCTTTCAAGTGTATGAAAGGTGAGTTTGGTACATTTGGGTTACCTATGCTTTCAGATCATGCTCGTGAGACTCAAGCAAAGTTACAGAGTCACAATACAGCAGGATATGTTGGATCTATTTTGTCGGTTGTTCTTGCTCAATCTGGGTGCCAACATTTTCCGGAAGTTGTAGGTGTATTTACTGGGAATGCTGTGACTCATACAATTAATATATCAGATGACTATGAGGAACTATCTGAACGCCCTTGGTTTTCTCAGAATATTGGCAAGACGTTTGATTTAAAGTTGGACGAACATACTGGGACGCCAATTGAATATACACGATCTGCTAGACTTTCATTACAGATGGGTGAAGATGCAAACCTAGACGGTGTTGAAGAATTAGACTTTGTTCCTGCTGAAGGTGTTGCGGCAGAAATGTCTCCTGTATTTAAGGAAGATATTGAGGAAGAAGATGATGAATCTTCATCAGATGTCTCAACTTCTTATATTTTTCAGATTGAGTCAATGAATAGTTCTTTTGAAGGAAGTGTATGTTCTGATGATTCAGAAGAAGATGAACCATTTGCTTGGGCAACTTTTAAGAATGTTCCTGTACAGATGACGGTTATGGAGAAGCTTGATGGGACTCTGTATGATTTACTCAAAACAAATCCAGAATCGGATAAACATTTTGCATGGATGGCTCAAATTATTTTTGCGTTGGCATATGCTCAGAGAAACTTTGCGTTCACTCATAATGATCTTCATGGCAACAATGTGATGTTTAAGAAGATTGATAAGGAGTTTTTATATTACTTCCACGCAGGGGTAACCTATAAAGTTCCGACATATGGATATTTGCTAAAAATTATAGATTTTGACCGGGGTATTGGATCTGTAAAGTTGCCTGGGATGAAGGAGGCTAAGCTTTTTATGAGTGATCAATTTTCGGCTAACGAAGAAGCAGGTGGTCAGTACAATTGTCAACCATTTTATACGGAAAGGCATGCGATCATAAAGCCGAATCCATCTTTTGATTTAGTTCGTTTAGCTACATCTTTATTTTGGGATTTATTTCCTTTGGGTCCTAAACATGACGATTACCAGGAACAACCACTTTTTAAGCTGTTCATAAAATGGATGACGTTGGACGATGATACAAGTGTCCTGTTCTTTAAGAAGAATCCTAAGGTTGATCGGTATGTTGGGTTTTCATTGTACAAGGCAATTGCTAGATATTGTAAAGATGCTATCCCACGCAAAGAGATATCTGAATTGAAGTGCTTTATTGGTGATGCTGTTGTAGGAGAGCCGTGTTTAATTATTGATGTTTAAGTAATAACTAAAGAATAAATGGAGCTTCTCAAAGATTTCTATGTGGTTGCGATTATGACGAACCCGGAACGTTACAAGACTCGCCCCAGACTCTTCAAGGAGTTTATGGGTCGCATGGAAAAGTATGGAGCTCAGCTCTATGTTGTAGAGGGAGCCTTTGGTGACCGTGATTTTGAAGTAACAGACCCGTCTAACCCTCGCCACATTCGTGTAACACTTGAATCTGAACTCTGGCACAAGGAGAACCTTATCAACATCGGCATCAGTCGTCTTCCTTCTGACTGGAAGTATGTTGCTTGGATTGACGGCGACATTGACTTCGTTCGCCCCGACTGGATGGCCGAGTGTGTTCATGAACTTCAGCACCACCCTGTTATTCAGATGTTCGAGGATGCAATTGATATGGGTCCCGAGCACGAGGTAATGACGACATCAAAGGGATTTGCATATTGCTACAAGAAGGGGCTACCACAGAAGAAGACTAAGTTTGGAGCTGATGATGAAGGCTATTACTACACGCAGAAGTATGCGAACGGATACTACTGGCACCCTGGCTATGCGTGGGCCGCAACTCGTGATGCTATCAATACGTGCGGAGGTCTTTTTGATATGGCCATTGTTGGTGCCGCCGACCATCACATGGCTTGTTCTCTCATTGGCACACCTGAGAGAAGTATTCCTAAGAAAGTTGGAAAGTCATATCGCTCTGCAGTAATGAGCTGGGCTGAACGTGCTGCTCGTCTTCATAATAACATTGGTTACATGAAGGGAACCATCTACCATTACTGGCACGGCAAGAAGCGTGACCGTCAGTATAAGGACCGTTGGGATATTCTAGTTGATAATGATTTTGACCCCACCAAGCACATCCACAAGGACTGGCAGGGAGTATGGACTCTGTATCCAGGACACGAGAAGCTTCGTGATGAGATTCGCGTATACTTTCAATCACGTAATGAAGATAGTATTGATAAGGAATAAATGAGTTGTCCACATGCTATGATATTTGGTAAACCGGGTACTGGGTTTCATTCTACTAGATTCGGAGGGTATGCTGTTGGAGATACCTTAGGAACCGTTGTTCTTGCTTTGCTGACTGCTTGGATTTTCAAGATTAATTGGATTCTGTCTATAGTTGTATGGTTTGTAGCCGGGGAGATATTACACTATTACTTTGGTGTTCAAACAGCTTTTATGACAACATTGGGAGTTAACGTAGCCTGTGCATCCGATACAACTCAAAGAACAGGCCTAAAGTAGCAGAAACTAGAAAGAACCATGCATAATGATGTTGAGTTTCATACACTATGATATATAAGCTGAACCCAATGCTAACTATTGAAAGTAATAACAGCATTACATCTGGCGACTTCATTTGTATATGTTTTAGAAAGTAGGAACGCCTACGAACATCTCTTGGATAGGAGCTGTTTCTGGTACAACTGCCTTTACGGCTTCAATAGCAGCTTCAGGAGATGATACTGAATATGTGATTCCTCCGCCAAGAAGTCCACCAATTGATGTAAGTTTTAATGCAGATAACCAATCGATAGGTTCCCCTCTGAACTTTCTATCAAGAGCATACAGAATGAAAGCGATTAGAGCAACTGTAACAGCAATATACAGCGGCATCATTTGTTCACAAACAATGTGAAAGTTTATAGATTTAGAACGAGCGAATCACCTTCTGCTTTTGTATCGAGCTCGGCCATAATATCAGTCTCAGGAATTTCGACTTCTTCCTTCGTTTCGGGTAGCATCTTTTCATCCAGGTCTGTAAAAGAAAGCTTATCATCCTGTTCATCGTTGTTCTCAACAAATGAGAGTGAACGAGGTCTGTTATCCTCCTCTTCCTCCTCCTCTTCATCTTCGTCAGGAAGATCTTCGAATACTACGGACTTTGAAGCAGGAGGAGGAGCTGGCTTATCCTCTGCAGGGGGTTCAGTAAAATATGACTTAGCAATAACTTCCCAAGGCAAGAATGCCCGAACAACATCATCAATAGTCTTGTAGATAGTCTGTTCGATCTCTTGGCGATTCTTTGCTTGTTGTTCAGTAGGGATTCCAGTAACCTTGAATAGGTATGCTACTTGCCATAGCTTTCTTGCAGAGTGTTTGTACAGTTCATGAATGAATTTGGTTACATTTGGACGTTCAAACTCTACACGGACTTGAGAGGAAGCTCCACGATATTGAAGGGCGGCAAAAGACTTCATGTAAGAAAGGAAGACGCCCATAAGAAGATCATCCATGTATCCACACTTAGATACTTTTAAGATGCGTTCAACCTCTTCTGCAAGAGTACTATCTGACCATTCGGGGATCTTGGTAACCATATTTTGGAAAGTTCTCAGAATCTCATCGGGTTGCTTATTGCGTTCACACAGTTGCTTGGCACTATCATGAATGCTCCAAAAACCTTCAGCTAGGCGGGGAATAAGCAAAGAAGCTAGATGTTCACGTAGTTGTACTTTTGCTACTTCAGTGTCGCCCATTTGTAAAATAAAAACGGATTTGATTTCTGTTAGATTTACGGATCAACACATGTATGACGGACTGGGAGTTGGTGAAGGAGCTAAGATGCTATATACTATATCACGGACTTACAGCAGCCCAAGCATGGATCATGTACCCAAATCTTGTTCCCGTCTAAATGACCCAGAAGAGCCCGAGACACCTGAAGTTTTGGTGATCTCTGATCTAATTCAATAAAAACGGATTCTTTCATTTTTAATTACAAATTTTTAAACAGTTATCATGGCATCCATCCAGCAGCTCAACGACCTTAAGAAGTCCATCGAGAAGCAGATTGACAAGCTCATTGCTTCCCTCCCCCCTGTCGCAGATGCGACTGGTGATGATGTGGAGCCTGAGAAGATGACGCCTCGCCAGAAGCTTGACAAGCAGCTGGAGGAGGCAAATGATAAGCTCAACAAGCTCAACGAGAAGATCGCTGGCGGGAAGAGCAAGATCCCTGACAAGGATGAGGAGAACAAGACTAAGCTTGAGGAGAAGATCTCCGGGCTTGAGAAGAAGATCTCCGACCTGGCCGAGAAGGCCAAGCCCAAGTCTGCAAAGGCGAAGGCTGAGAAGAAGGTAGCCGAGAAGGTGCCTGAGGCCGAGAAGGCAAAGAAGAACATCCCTCGCATTACGCCTGCCATGACTACAAAGCTGAAAGAGGCTTTTGAGTTGGTGGGAGCGGCGTGGGATGACAAATACAAGGCAGAGTTTGTGACGCAGGTCAACTCTCTGTCTGAGGAGCAGTACGCGGAGTTTGGCCTTGACGGCCACATGTCCAAGTTTGCAAACATGCACGTACCGGCCGCTGGAGGCGGCGGTGGTGGTGGCCCTGGCCCGCTTAGTACGCGGACGGTGTCTCAGCTTCATAAGCTTCACTTGAATCTCAAAGAGATGTCTGCTGGTGTTTACCAGCACAAGACAACTGGTGAGATGTTTACGGGTCCTGCAGAGGATCCTGATGAGGAGTTTGAAGATGAGACTGTAGACGGTGTTGAGTACATCGTTGGGCAGACCACAAAGCGTGTTTACATTGCTACTGATGGCCCCGACGAGTTCGTGGGCTACTGGGGCGTGGGCAACTTCTACGATGTAGACCTCTAAAGAAATTAAATTTTTCATACTTCTGTACCTGTTATTTCTGGAATAGGAGGTGGTGGTATACTGCTCCAATTAAAGTTGATAAAATCAGGAGCAAATAATGAAATAGCAAATACCCAAAATATTTGTACGGCTGCAATACCAATTACAAATCCTATTAAACCAGCTGGACCAAGTGCTGAATCTGCTAAGGCAAGTTTTACTGTTGATAAAAAAACAATAATAGCAAAAACTATTCCTACTACAGAACTACCAAGACCCTTTGTCCCAAATTGATAAGCAGAGAATATGAAATAAGTTCCAATAAGAGACATCAATCCATACCAAATAGTAGTTTGAAATTGAGCCATTGGACTATTGTCTTGCTTGGGGGGCTTGACATCAGGAGAATTGACTACAACTTGCTCTGCATCATTTTTTGTAAAAAGTGTGGGAGCTGCTCCATTTAGGGATATATTTGCTTGGAATGTTTTTGCTACACCTGGAGCAGGATCAAGTATACCAAATGTAGCAGGACTAACTGTAAAATTTAGCTGTCCATCTTTTACCAAACCAGTTACCTCTGCTGTGACATCTGTAAAAGCTCCTTGAACTCCATATGATGCCTTGATAACTTCCAGTCCCTTTGGTGGTTCGGTGGCCATTCTCTTATTATGATGAGAATACAACATTTGCGATTCCTCTCGTTATGCGTAAAAAGTTGTACGCCTCAACATAGGCTGTAGTTGTATATGTATACAATCTAACAGCATCAGATGACTTGGTTACCACCGTAATTACTTGATCGGGTCTTAAGCCTTGTCCGATAATATCTCCAGGAGTATTCGGACCTACTTGAACAGGAGCATTGCTCAGAGCAGTTGACTTTAGAATACATCCAGGAAGGATATTCTGATTTGTACTAAATGGTGGATCTTGAAGTGTCAACCGTAGAATAGTCTTATTGAACATGGATCCATTTATGTGACCTGAAGGCTGTTGACTATCGTGATCAATAGCAAAGGAATATGTGTAGATACCAGGAAGAATAGATACATTTCCGGTATGATGGCGATAGTTCTCCAGATATCTGAAAAAATCGAATGTTTTTGTATTAAACCGATCAGCACCATCGAGTACAATTACGCCATCAATTAGGATATCTGTTGCACTCAAATTCTGACCTACAGCAATACCACTTGAATACCATGGAGTCATTGTATTCGCAAAATAAGTAGCATATATATTTGAGATTTGATTTGTATAGTTGTCAACGCCATTATTCGCAATTACATCGGATCTTCTAGCTACCCACACAACTCGTGTACACAAATTTCTTAAAGCAAGTTCAATATCATTTCCAGCTCCAAATAATCCAGGCACAACAACTGCTCGATTATCTTTGATCTTAAATGAATTATCGCTTTTTGCTAACTGGATAACTTCGGCATCCCCAAGAAATATGTAATTTGCTTCAACATATGGGTTCAAAGCCCATGTAACTAATGATAGATTGATTGGTGCTGCTCCAGAAATAGTTGGGGGAGCTAGAAATAACGACATAGGAAAATCAGCAGGATTTGCTCTGATTCTCTGACCAAAAGTTTTTGTACCAATAGATAGCTGACTAAACATAGACGTAGATGTGTTGCGTGTATCACGGATAGTAAATAGATCATAAATAGACGCAAACTCGATCACAATTTCTACTTCTGAATACTGCAACGCTACCAAAGGAAGAGCTGATCCAATATCCTCACAAAACCAGAAGTGAAGTGGAATTACCAGATCTCTAGAAAGGATGGATGGCTGAGCTATATTGCTACCAGTTGTAATAGAATGTGGGTACTGGTTCATGCGATTACCAGCATTTGCTGGATCGTAGAGTTCTGGAACATTACCAACCATACCATCAACAATTCTGCGTTTATTTGCAGAATGTGTCATATACGAGTATAACTTCATCCACTCACCAGTATGTGTTACAATAGCAGAACCGTTGATCAGAACAGAAACAGAATTGATCATGTTATACCCAATGTTTGGAATCCATTGAAATTCATAGCCAATACCAGTAGCATCGGGTGCCAGTTCAGGATGAAGACCAGGAGTTACATTTGCTATGGGTGAGAATATGTCAGGTAAACTGACATGAACATAGCAATCATGTACAAGTTGTGCATTACGATCAACTTTGACTCGCATGGACTTGAATGATGATGTATTCAAATCCAGATTTGTTGAACGGAAATCAAGCCTGAAGTGTTCCATAGCAAATTCAGTATGACGTTTATAAACAGATCGAAAGTGAGTAAAGGAAGGAGATCCTGTCACAAGTTGATCTTGTGCGCCTTTATTCACTAATTGCATTAAGCCACCCGGCATTTCTTATTATACTATAAGATTGTTAAAACATGTCTAATTGAATCGTAAGATCATGTGTTATGTTGGAGCTGCTATTACCACTATAAGTAACTCCTACGTGAATTCTATCTCCTACATTCAAGTTCTGTGTTGAGTTGTAATAAGATACACTAATTGGACCACTGCTTCCAGCAAGTAACGCTGCAAAATTTGTAATTGGAACCATTACGCCAGTTGATACCGGAGTATAATAAACTTGTATAGTTGTGCCTTGAGTTAGACCTGGTCCAGTCACGCATGAGGCATTTAATCCTGATAAAATTGCAGGTTGTTGAACTCGGTAATATGCTGCTGGAAGTCCTGGATCCGGAAAGATGCCTGCAGAAACTGCCTGTGTTCCTGGCCATAAATACCCAGCAGTAACTCCGCTTGATATATTTCCCCTTAATCCATAATATATAGTTGTTGGGTATATATATGTTGAGAAAGGTCTTCCTCCTGCTGACTTTGTAACTAAATCGACGCCTGGGCCTACTTGAATCCCGGGTAAAGCAAGATATGATGGATCTGCAACAGTTATAGGTGTTGTTTGAAGAATATCTGAATGAGTATATGCATCTGCACCATCGGCATATTTTTCAGCTCCAATTGTTGTTGAACGCATTTGGATCGAACCTAATAACAACCCAGATAGGTCATTTGTTTCTACTCCGACATATGAACCGGTTGATCCAATATACGGCCTTTGAACCGAAATATTCGTATCGCGAGTTGACATGACATTTGAGCCACTAACTAAAATTCCACGAACTGTACCTGCTCCGGCTGCCGCAACATTGATGGTAGAACCTTTTATGCTATTGAATGAAAAGCTGGAAGGAGATGGCCCCCCAGTTCCTGCTGCATTAATTCCATAAAAGTTAGTATTCTGACTTGTATTATTATCAGTAGTACCCACATTCAAAACACATGTTCTAACTTTTGATGTTGTAGTAGATGTTCCTCCAAAAAGAATACCAGTGATAGTACCTGCTGTTGCTCCATAAGATGATAAGTTTAACGTCAAATCTTCTACCCGATTATATTCTCCCATCGTTATCAAAGCAGTATTTCCAGTTACACCAGATAAGTTCAATGATGTAGTTTGAAGACTCAATCCTCTGATTGAAATACCATTTGGCAATACAAGACCAGATGTTAAATTGTAATTCCCTGGCATAATTGCGACGTGTTGTCCATTTACAGCAGCAGCAACAGCAGCATCAACTGTTTGATATGGTGACCCTCCCGGAGAAGCAGTTGAATTATTACCAGATGGATCTACATATAATACATTTGTATAAATTAGTGTAGGTGTTGGTACAGGTTTCCATACAACATTATTAAGACCATCATTTCCTAAATATTGTCCTGATGAGCCATAGCTATTATTGATATTAACCTTAAACGTTGAACCATTTATTTCAACAAGTCCATTATTATTGGTACTAATATAAACCTTATCTCCTCCAGCAATTCCAAGAGTTCCTGTATTTCCACTAATTCCAACACCCATATTGCTAGAATTATCATCAAAGTAAACAAAATTACCATTAGGACCGCCACTCAATGCATATCCGGTTGTTCCTATAAACTGGGTTTTCCATGTAAAATCACTATTTCCAGTCACATCCGTTCCATCATAGTATAATACAGATCCAGTAGGACCACTGAATGTAAATCCACCCGTAGGACCTTGAGGTATACCGAAATTAAAGATACTGGCATATGATGTACCAGAATCTCCTACTGTAGCAGTGGATCCTGGAGGTAATGTAGTTACAGTTCC